>Ga0154020_10000730_pt1 | contig 40449 bp, 36 predicted proteins | sample Klosneuvirus_201_FD_109709 | JGI IMG/M metagenome (GOLD analysis project Ga0154020, IMG submission 109709) | Active sludge microbial communities from wastewater, Klosterneuburg, Austria - Klosneuvirus_20160825_MG | ecosystem: Engineered > WWTP > Aerobic digester > Activated sludge | place... | reverse complement strand
TTTTTAATGAATGTAAATGAATTAAGGAAAATTATTGACAAAGGGAAACAATTTTTTTTAATGAATGTAAATGAATTAAGGAAAATTATTGACAAAGGGAAACAATTTTTTTTAATGAATGTAGATGAATAAAGGAAAATTATTGACAAAGGGAAACAATTGACAAATTGAAACGATTTTTTATTTATTTATATATCAAGGGTTTGAACATCATTCTTAAACATCCCAGGACCAACCCAGAAAATATTCAACAAAGCCAGCTGTTTGTGTAAAATGGTCAACCCAGCTAAAACGCCATTGGTATCATCCAGAATAATTTTTTGGAGTTCTTCTTCAAAGAATTCGGGCATAGTTTCAAGCCAATGTTCAACAGACTCAATTCGCCGATGCCCTTTTTCGTCAATAAAGGTCCTAAAACAAAAGGCTTGTAGTAATCGCAAAGCATAAAGCACGTTCACGCGTTTTTATTGACACCTGCTGCCTTAATGAATGTTTTGGTAGGTCCCAGCTTTTTGAGTTCGGAATCCAATGAACATGGGTTGATGAGAAGGAACAGCTCAAATTCCATCGTAAAACAGCGATTAAAGGAACTGATTTTAGAGAGAATTTATGGATATGACAAGAAGATTAGATTTCAACTTTTTATATAGTAATATATTTTTCAACAAATTTGATAGCATACTCAATTTCTATTATACTATCTTCGAGTAATTTTACATTTACTTTAGCGTCATCTGTTTTCATATTTTTCCAGAATTCTATTTTTGTCTCTTGATCTCCTTTATATCGTCTTAGGTTATGAATTGTAAGTGTATCGGTTTTGTTAGATTGTATGAATTGATCGACTATATCATCTACAGTCTCATCTTGAAAATGGAAATTTTTAATTTTATCAAATTCTTTTAAGCAATCATCGAATTTATCATATTCAATATTGTTATTATCAATACATACAGGATCAAATTCAGGTTCTGATTCTGGTTCTTGCTCTGGCATACTGAATGTCGGTCTAAATTCTGCAGCATCCGGATTAAATGTAAATGTTGGAATAGGAACTTCTAATTTCTTTTTCCTTTCTATAATCTTTCCACACTCAACTAAAATATCATTTATACTCATTTATATATAATATCATAATAAAAAAATTATTCGTCTAATTCATTCTGTTTTTTGGCATCTTTATTATCAGATTTGAATCTAACACCATATAAGAACCCGTCCTTGAAGTTATAGTTATTTGCTGATAAATATTTAGCCAAATCTTTCTTGTTAAAAGGACATCTATTAGAATAAGCATCGCTGTACCAATATTTCATAGCAGGATATAATGTATTGAGATCTTCACAATGATTTTCGTTCTTTGTAAAATCAACAGAATTGTCCAAGAATTCAAAGAATACATCACTATCTTTCTTATAGTTATTAGTAAATTGTTTAACTTTATCTGGTTCTGTCAAAGTTTCAGTTTTGAATTTCGGATACCAGACTTTAAGAAGATACCAGAGGAATGCTTTCTTCCATTTGTTTAATTTATCTGTTAATTCGTAATCTTTCTTAAATTGATTGGGTCTCTTCGGGTCAGGTTTATCAACGAATTCACTTTCCCATGGAGATACCCTTAAACGACGCCATGTGCCGCCATCAGTTGATGAGATATGAGGCAATTTATTGCAAGTTAGAAGTAATTTAAATTGTGGTTTGAATCTAATTGGATCTTTGAATAAAGGTCTAGCATAAATCCAATCACCACCAGTTAATTCTTTCATATAACCAACCTGAATTTCGTCCGTATTTTCTGGTTCTTGGAAAACGACAAATCGTTTACCTCTTAATTTAGCAACTTCAGGTGATGCTTGGCTTGATCCTTTACGTTTTTGTGTTAAAAGAGTAATTGGAACAACTTCACAATACTCACCAAAAGCTAATTGGAAAAGTTCTACAGCCTTTGATTTACCATTACCACCAGACCCTGTCCATAATACAAATTGTTCTGAATTTGTAAATCCATCTAAATAAGATGCCATAAGTTTTAAAATATATTCTTTCATATCTTTTTCTCTCTGTACTGACGCAAAGAAATTGTCAATTTCCTTTACATATTCGTGATTAGTAGTATATTCTTCATAATTATATCCAACTGTAAAAGATACGTAATCATCTGGAGATCCAGGTCTAAAACAACCTGCTTGCAAATCATAAATTCCATTATCAAACCCAATTAAATGACGATTGCTATCCAATTTTTCTTCAAATTTTGGATCATAAAATCGTCGTTGACATTCTTTCATAATTTTATCTTTGAATCCTGTTTTTAATTTTAACATGATTTTCGTAAATTTATTACCAGATACAAGATCGTTTGTTGAAACAGAACCATCTTGTTTGCCAATCTTTTTCATATGTTTAGAATTAAGTAACGCGAATTCTTTTGTTACCTCTTCTGATAATTTCTCATTAAGAGTATAGCCTTTATCAATAATAACCCATCGATGTTCTTGAAATTCATACCATGTATCGTGTGTTAGTGAAGTGCATTTATATTGATCTTTATACAATTCAAAAACCACTTTAGAAATATCAAATTCAGTACCAGTTTCAGCTTCTTTCAATAATTCATACACACTATCAGAAATAATATCAGAATACTTCTTAAAATTGTCTAATTTAGCCCAACATCTCATCGATGAAATCCCTAAACCTTCGTCTCTTGCTCTTTCCCAAATTTTATCACATCCTTTTTCATCATATTTTTTACCGGCCTTCTTTGAGAAATTCTTATAAACGTTTAATAAGGTAGGACTAATATTATGTAACGCCCAACCAACACGAACCCAATCATTATATTCTGTAGATCTTTTTGCTGATAAAATATTAATTAACTTTTTGGCAAGGTTAATGTCTTTTAAGAGATGATATTCCTTTTCTAATGTTTTATTTTCTTTACGATTCTTTAAAATTTCTTTTCGGATACTTTCGACTTCTTCATCATCATGTTTTTGTTCATCTGAATCTGATTCGTCATTATCATCATTATCGTCATTATCGTCATTATCATCATTATCATCATTATCGTCATTATCATCATTATCATCCACATCAATTTCGTCATCATCATTTACACCATCTGTGAACTGAGTAATGACATTTTTACTTCGCGTACCTTCACGACGAACACCATATAATTTAAGCACTGTTTCGATCTTGGTATTTAACTCTTTCATATTTAAATTGTCTTTTAATTGTTGTTCTTCGTCATCATTGTATTTACGATTACTTAATAGTTTAACTAATTCACGATGTTTATATTCTTTTATATTTTTTTCTACAAATGCACAACTGTAAATATGTGTTAACATATAAGGTATTCCTTTATTTTTCATTGAACCATACATAATCCAACCATTATTTTTAATAATTGACATATCAAATACTTCATTGTAGGAATTTGTAAAATTAATATGTCCAAAACCATTTTCTTTTTCTATTTTTTGCTTGACTTCGTGCATAATCAAAAAACGCATTTTTTCAGAAAGACCAATAAATGGATAGACGATATGAAAACCATCTTTATAATCAGTATTTCCGTCACTGTCAACTTTTTCAGTTGGTGTATTTTTCTCAAATACAAAAGCAAGTAAGTTTTTATCAGTCCATTTGTAATAATTCATGATTAACTTGTTAACATTACCAATGATATATGTAATATCATCATCTTTGTAAACACGCTCGTCAACAGATTGTTCGTAGTGGAAATCAATATCTATCAATAATGGCCCAACTTCTTTTGGTTTTTCTATAATATGCATTTCCTTAACACCATTTTGCAGACAATTACAATATGCTTCAAAAAACTCATCTTCTGCTTCTTCTGGTATATTGTATGACCCCCATGGCTCACCAAATGCATAATGTGTTTTTATACCATTATCTTTTACCTTATATTTTTTGAGAAGAGCCACAAATGATTGCTTTGCAGCAATACATTTTTTCATCTCAGTTATACTATCTTTTTTATTAGACATATATGTTAAATTTAAATATATTATTTTTCTATTTTTTATATATTATATTTATTTATTATCAATTTTTTATAGACCATATAAGTAATTAAGCTGGATATTTGGACGTATTTTTGACACTATTTTATGAATAAACTTTTTAAGGCTTAAAGAAAATTTGATTTATGAAAAATATATAAAATAATAACAACTATAAATATAAATACATGTCTAATATTTCATTTTGTCCGAATTGTAATAACATCCTTGATATAACTAAATCAGCAAAACAGGTTGGTGGAGCTAAAGATGAATCATATAATGATTCGGAAACATCATCTGAACACGAATTGAAAGAAACATTAATTCAGAAAATTTTACATAATCATAAGATCGATAGCGAAACAGCTAGTAATATAGAATTAGACGATATATTAAAAAGTGATGAATATAAAAAACTTGAAGTTGAACAAAAGGAACTTGTATATAACAAAATACAAGACTTAAAACCGGCAGAAGAGAAAAAAGAATTACTAGAGAAAAATATTACAAAACAATCAGACAAAGCTTATTTCATTTGTGAAAGTTGTGGTTACTTAGAACCGATTAAAGAAGGAACCGAAATTTTTAGTCGTGTTTCTAGTGATATTGTTCAAAATTATTCCGGTTCTGAGATAAATGATATGAAATTTAGTTCAATTTTACCAAGAACCAGAAAATATATTTGTCCAAATAAGAATTGCGAATCACATGCTGATAATTCTAAACGAGAAGCTGTATTCTTTCGCTTAAATAATACATATAGACTCAAATATATTTGTTTAGCATGTGATGCAATTTTCTAATTAATTAATATAATAATATAATAATCTAGTGATATTGTATGATTATAACATCACCAAAATTAATAAATATATACTTATCTGAAAATATCAAGCTAAATATATGGTTTGAATTTATTAAGGATATTGTTAACCAAATTAAACAGATAACTGATATGAAATATGAATCTATTTATCAAGGCGTTACAAGATTTTATACTTATGTTATTGGAATGGTGCCATTAACTACATTTGTATTTTTTCCAAATACTAAAAATTTGGATGACTATAAACAGATATTAACAAATGAATTAACATTTTATCATAAATTAGATCATAAAACGATTGATATAATTCTACAAATAATTAAAAAACAAAATCATGAAGCAAGAAAAAAAATAAAAAATACAATTGAGTCATTACAATTACCGAAAAATGTACAAATTAATTTGACTGATATGAATCATAAGATTAAATTTAATATTATTTGTCAAGATTATCAAAACAATTTTATTTTAAGTAAAAAACATTATCATAGATTAAAAACAATGTACAATAATAGAAAAGATAACGATAATGATAATAAAGAAGATGTTGATTTCTGGATTTGTTTATTATTATTAAGATATAGATATTATGGTAAAGATTTAGAAAGTTTTTGTTTGGCAATTGATATTTTTTATGAATTTATTAAAAAGTATCAATTAGAATCCAACGCATTAGAAGCATTTGCTGGATCCTTAAATTCAACATTACATGATTATTGTAGTTTATTTTATGATATCGAAAAAAAATTTGGCAGTAATGGAAGCTTTTTCCAAATGGATTTAAATCAATACAAACGTCATATTATTGTAGCAAATCCACCATATATAGCTGAAATAATACATGCAATGTTTGATAAATTACTAGATTATCTTGATAGACGTTCTAATTCTACTATTTTAATTTCAATACCAGATTGGCGTTCAACAAAAGAATACGAGAAAGATCTAGGTATACAAATTAATTTAGGTCTTAAAGAAAGAAAGAGATACGAAACTCAATATCAAGGATATTCAAATATTAGACATTCCAAATATTTTAAATACGTGATCGCTATAGAAAATCTATCATATTATAACTTCTTTGCTGATACCAGGAGAAATATTAATGTACCAACTTTGATTGTAGTTTTATCAAATAATAATAATAATGAATTAAGCGAAAAGTTTAAGAAGTTTATTATTGAAAAGGTATAATAAAAATTTATTGATTTGTAATTTGTGGCATTGAAGTACTGTCTTGTCCGATAAACATATTCACCTTTGATCTAACAAATTCTAATGGAGCTCTTAATGAGGTATATGTATTATTAATAAAATATATATGCTCATCCATATTTTGACAACTTTTCTCACATTCGTTAATCTTATTATCTATTTGTTCTATTTTTTTTTCAAGTGATTCAAGTTTATCAAGAATTAAGTCTAATTTTATATTTATTTGATCCATACAATAGCAACGTAAATAAAATAAATCTAAACAAACATATATTATTAAAAAAAATTGATTTACATATAAAAAAACATAAAGATATAATATAATAGTATAACAATGTCATCTAAAAAAAATCTAAAAACTCCTAAGAAAAAGGAAAATATAAAAAAACCAGAAGAACTTAAAAAAGAAGAAATAAAGATAGAAGAACTGGTTGAAAAACCAACTGAAGATCCGGTTGATGAGGTAGAGGAAACTCCAGAAGAAATTGAGATTAATGAAGAAGATGAAGATGATAATTTTGGTGACGACGATGCAGAAATAGAGGACGAAGATAAAAAAATCGATAACGATGTCGAGGAAGTCGATATAAACGAGAATGACGATGAAGAAGCACCAGAAAAAGATAATTGTCTTTATAACGTGGATGAAACATCTGATAATGAAGATGATATTGTGTTTGACGATGATGATGATCCAGAAATCAAAATGATTGTTGATGGACCCCAGCGTGTCACAAAACCAATTCTATTTCATTATGAAAAAGTAAGACTTATTGGCGACAGAACACAACAATTGACTTTAGGTGCAAAACCAATGGTTAAAGATATCGAACGTTTAACAAGCAAAGAAATCGCAGAATTGGAATTAAAACATAATGTAATTCCACTTATTATTGAAAGAGTTTTGCCTAACGGTATGAAAGAAAGATGGCATATTAGTGAGTTGGACCAGGTATTTTAGGCAATAACAAAACTTAAAATACTTATATTCTATTTAATTTACTTGGTTCTGCTTTGTATATATTATGATTATTATCCTTTTTATAATCATAAGTACATTTATGATGTGTTGAATGTTTATGACTTGAACAATAAATATTACCACATTTACATTTACCCAAAGTTTCAGTTAAGCTTAATTTTTTATTACAGTCTGACAGCTGACATCTATTAATATTTTTGCTTTGGGTTTGTTGCGGCAATGCAACTGTTTCAGTCTTTGTTTCGTGTATTTCATTAATAGTAAAAGTGTTAGACTTTATATCAATTGAATTTTTTTTAATGTAATTAATAATCTCAGCTTGATCTGTCATCTTAGTCTTATAATATAAAAAAATTTAAATAATGTGTATTTTGTATTCAATTTGTTAATCAAATTTTTATTTAATATTTCAATCTATTTTATTCTATTTTAATATTTTTCTTTTTTGCATTATTGATTACTTTTTTATTCAGTGGTTTTTTAACTGGAGTGGTCGTTTTAACTGGAGTGGTCGTTTTAATTGGAGTGGTCGTTTTAACTGGAGTGGTCTTTTTACCTGGAATGGTTGTTTTTTTTATTGTAGTTTTTTTCACAGGGCCGTCTGTCTTTTTTGTATTACCTCCTGCTTTATTGTATTTACTGTTAATAATCTCTTTAATACGATCTAACGTAATATTTTCAATATCTTCATCTGGTGGTAATCCAATATTATATATTTTCTTTGTCGTACTATTTTGTAGACGGACATAATAACCAAATGGACCTTTATAAACATCATATGATTTTGTATCTTCATTAAATGAAGCAAATGATTTATTTTTCTCTTCACGTTTCTTTTGTTCTTTTTCAATGAAATCGATGGCTTCTACCAATGTAAAATTCTCTTCTGTTGTAGTATAATTTAATCCACCATAAGTTAAATATAACCCGAATTTACCACGATTCAATACAATATTTTTATTTTTGTATTTGCCAATTGTTTTGGGAAATTCAAAGACTTTAAGCGCATCTTCAAGAGTTGCTGTTTCGAAAGTTAATGGTTCTTTAATTGGTCCATAAACAGGTTTACCTGTTTCAGGTATCATTTTAAAAACAGGACCAAACTTGGCAATCGTAGCATAAATGGCGCATTCTGTTTCAGGATGTTTACCAAGTAATTTAGTATATTTGTCATCAATCACTGCCTTTTGCATTAATAAGTTATCAACTGAGGGATGAAATTCGTCATAAAATTCTTGTAAAACTTCATTCCAAACTAATTCACCGTTAGCAATACTGTCTAATTTTTCTTCCATCTCAGCTGTAAAGTTATAGTCCATAACCTTCGGAAAATACAACATTAAAAAATTAATAACTAATACACCTAAATGTGTTGGTATATATTTACCTTTTTCCTTACCAATAACAACCTGATCTGTTTTTTCTTTAATTTCATCACTATCCTTTTTCCATGTTAATGTTAATGAATCGACTATCTTGCCCTCCACGTCACCAATTTTAATATAATTTCTCTCTATAATTTTATCAACATAAACAGCGTATGTAGCAGGACGCCCGATACCAATTTTATCTATTGCCGCAGTGAGTGAAGCATAATTGTGGCGTCCAGGGGGTTTCATATATTCTTGTTTACCATTGACATAGTTGACTGGTATGTCAATACCAACTTTCGGAATTTTGATATTCTTATTCTTTTTAGAATCATCTTCGTCATTTTCTTCTTCATCTTCACCAGCATCTTCGACTTCTTCTTTTTCATCGCTTGTAATGTTATAGATAGTCAAAAATCCTGCAAAAGTCAGATTTTCAATATTGGTCATGAAGAAATGTTTCTTTTCTTTGCTAATAGAAATTTGAATGGAGGTGACATCGTAAATAGCTGGTTTCATCTGAGAAGCTACAGTTCTTTTCCAAATCAGTGAATATAGTCTGGCCTCGTCACTCCCAATTTTACCACCTTGTTCGACCTCTTCAGTAAAAACATCAGTGGGCCTACAAGCTTCATGAGCTTCTTGAGTATTTTTAGATTTTGATTTATATTCAACCTTTCTATAATAATCATTACCATGTTTTTCAATCACATATTTCTTAATATTTTCCAAGGCATCGTTCGATAAGTTAACTGAATCTGTTCTCATATAAGTAATATAACCTTCCTCATACAGTTTTTGGGCGGCACTCATTGTCCTCTTACCATTAAAACCAAATTTTCTACTTGCTTCTTGTTGCATTGTAGATGTGGAGAATGGAGGCGACGGTCCTTGTGTTCTTTCTTTATTAAAAACATTAGCTACTTTGAATTCCGAATCCTGACAATTTTCAAGAAATTCTCTGGCCCTCTCTTCTCCTTCAATTTTACTCTGATTGCCTTTAAACGCTCCGTCAGGTGTCTTTCCTTCCATATCATATAGATTAGCTATAAAAGCCTTTTTGTCGGACAGGAACTCACCCTTAAACTTAAAAAATGATTTCATATCTTTTGACATAAAAAGCTTGTTCTCAACATCTTTATCAACGATTATTCTTGCAAATACAGATTGAACTCTGCCAGCTGATAAACTTCCTTTACCAATATGTTTCATTAATAAAGGAGATAATTCATAACCTACGATACGATCAAGAATACGACGGGCTTTTTGTGCGCTGATAAGATTATTATCTAGAGGTCTTATATTTTTAAGACCTTCTTTAATTTCTGTCGGTGTAACTTCTTTAAAAGGAAGTTTTTTTGGGTTTTTAAGCTTTAAAACTTGAGCAATACACCATCCTATTGCTTCCCCTTCTCTGTCTAAATCGGTCATGATGATGACATCTGAAGCATTTTTGGCAGCGTTCTTGAGATTTGAAATGACCTGTTTTTTATCACCATTTGTAATATAATTTGGCGTAAAATTGTTTTTTATATCAATCGACATCCCATTCGGATCCAGGTCCATTATATGTCCGTAACAAGCCATAACAACATAATTTTTACCAAGAATATGTTCTATTTTATCCTGTTTACCAGGTGATTCTATAATTACTAAAATCTTACTCATTTAATATTATAAATAGTAAATATTAATGAGTATTTAATAGTAATTTCAATTTTCTTTAACCAATTAAGTTTAATTTGCAAAATAATTAATCTGGACAATTATGTATAAATGATAGACGATGTTATTTTTTTGATCTTTCCGTACTTGGATTTACAAGATCGATATTCTTATGCCTTATCATGTCTTCAATATTATCAAATTTTTAACCATGAAAGTTTATGGAAACAATATCTAGAACAATCAATAAATAATGATACTATTAAGAACATATGGAATGAAAATTATAAATCAACATATAAAAGATATCATAAATTAACCATATTAAAATCACAATTAAATTTACATATCATAATTGATGAATTAACTAGTCTCACAACTTTGAATCTTGGATATAAAAACCTTAAAATTCTACCTAAACAAATAACCGAATTGATGAATTTGAAATTACTTGACTTACAAGATAATCAGCTAACAACAATTCCTAAAGAACTTTGTCAACTCGCCAATTTAGAATGGTTAAATGTCGCAAATAATCAGCTAATAACTCTACCTTCTGAATTAAGTAAGTTAACTAATTTAAAAATCTTATATGTATACCAAAATCCACCACTTCATATTCCTGATGATATTTTATTATTACCTAAATTAAAAATAAAAAATCAGTATCTAGTTGGTTAATTCTTCTGTTTTTGTCACCTTATCACCTTGAATGTATCGATTGTAACTATCGATACACTCTACATTATAACGGTTAATGAGTCGATTTTTCTTCTGCCCATTAATGCCAAAAAAGAATTTGATTTCATTAATTTTCCAGAGTTGATAGAGCTGACTTTTCTCAATATCTTTTATTTGTTCAAGTGTTCCATCTAATTCAAATAAATCATAAATACCAAGGCCATTTTTTAACCATGCGAAAAAGTTAATAAGTTGATTACTGAAATCATCATAAATTTTATAATAAGACATTACTCTTCCCTGATTATTAGGATCAATTTGATTACAAAATCTAAAAGGCGATTGTTCACATTGACGAAATCTGAAAATCATTTTCTGATATAATGGAATGCTCCAATTGTATTGTAAATTGGAAATATCAGAGCTCTCACCAGGTTGAATCCACATCGCCCTTATATCCTCCTCTTTCATCTCAGATATTTGATTCAATTGTTTGCGATATCTATTGATAAAATCGAAAGTGATGTGTTGCATCATTAAAGATTATTTGTTAATTGTAGTTATACAAGAAGGCCGATAAGCTGTTTTAATATCAACTTTTTAAGACATTAATTTTCATAAAACTTTGTCCGAAAAAATTTTATGAAAATCTTGACACAAGAATTATGTGTCGATAAAATTTAAATTAGGAAATTTAACCTGAAAAATATTTTGGAAGACATTTTATAATAACTAAAAAGTCATGAGGTGAATAAAATAAAAAACATTAAAAGAGACTTTTAAAATAATTTTTCAATAAATTTGAGTAATTTTAGATGTATTATAATATTAGAAGGTAATGAGTCTAACTATTAGTATATTATAATCGGTAAGTGTTATTCATTTTGGTGTATAATAGTAATACGTAAAGTCGCAAAGGCTAAGTACTAATACTTTAATAGCTCCCCAATGGTACATTTTAATCATATAAATAAGAAAAGTATTACATTAGATGTATTATAGTTAATACGTCATATAATGTACTTTTTTTGATATTGTATTCAAATTATTTGAAAATAATATGTATTTATAATATAATAATATGTTTATTTGCGAACTTTGTGATTATAATACACCTGAAAAAGGCAATTACGCGAAACATTTAACTACATATAAACATAGATCAAAATTAAATTTCAAAAAGGATAATAGTCTAAGTACTACACTACATGACATTAAAAAGGATAATATGTGCGCTACTACTATCATTGAAAAATCAAAAACTATCCAAAAAATGAAGAAAATATTAAATTTAGATGCGGAATTTGTAGCAAATGTTTCACAACCTCCGGTAATTTATCGCGCCATAAAAAAAAATGTAAGGAGCTAAATAACATAGAACTGAAATATAAGCGTGAAATTGAACTACTTAACAACAAGCATGAGAATGAATTATTAAATGCAAAAATACAGGAATTAAGTAGACTAAATCAAAATTTGTCAAACGATAATAAACATCTAAAATCTTTAATTAATAATGCTGGTCTAATTATAAAATCATCTGTTTCAACCATGTCGTATTTAATGACACATTATACAGATGCTCCTATTCTTAAACCGATTACAGATTTTTCGGCAATTGAATATGATGAGAAAAATGAGGAATTTAATTTAATGGATGCACTCATAGTGGAACATGATAACGGTAATTTACATAGATATTTGGGTGATTTTATTGTTAAAACTTATAAGAAGGAAGATCCAACACAACAATCTATATGGAATTCAGATTCAGTAAGATTAACTTATGTTATTAGACAATTAATTAATAAGAAACCAGATTGGAAGACAGATAAAAAAGGTGTTAATATCAAGAAAAATATTATTGATCCGTTATTAAGTTATATTAATAATATTGTTGTTGATTATTTACATAATTCAAATTTGGAAGACTATGTCAAAGAACCGTATTATAAATATAAACTTCGTGTAAATAAAGTGGAAACTGCAAGTAAAATCCATTATGATATAAATAATAAATTTCTTTCCGAGGAAATTTTAAAATATATTACGCCTCATTTCTATTTGAATAAGATAGATCAATTGATAGAAAAATAAATTATATTTATTGTATCAGTTTTAATTACTGAATAATTTATTAAAGACATTAATTTTCAGAAAATTGGATCCGAAAAAATTTTTCAAAAATATTGACACAAGAAATGTTGTGTCATAAAATTTAAAATTATGGGATTGTATCTGAAAAATGTTTTGTTAGACAATATGAAATGGCGAAAAGTCACAAGGTGAATAAAACGAAAACTATCTAAAGAGATTTGCAAAACATTTTTATGATTGGTATTGTAGATTTAAACATATTAAAAAATATTAAAGGGGTTGAGGTAAGTAATTGAAATAAAAGTATAAATACTAACAACTATTTTATGTCTTCAACTTTCTTCAACTAAATTTCAACCAAAAAGTTGAAGAAAGTTGAAGTCATTTTAAACGAAAAATATATAAGGATAAATATATATATAAATTATCATGAAATTTACTTGTGCAACTTGTAATTATTCGACTGATACTAAATTTTGTTATCAAAAACATTTAACAACAAAAAAACATAATGAAAATGTAACAAGTATAAAAATTGAAGTGGTTGAAGCACGGTTGAAGCCTGGTTGCATCCAAGTTGAAAATATTCAAAAAGGATATCAATGTCCTTATTGTGATAAAAATTACGCTACTGCAGGTAATCTATCCCGCCATAAAAGAGTATGTAATGAAAAAAATGATCAAGATAAAAAACAAAAACAAATTCTTGAACAATTAGAAATAAAATATAAACACGAAATTGAATTATTAAACACACAGGTTCAAAAATTCAGTACTTTATATGAACAGGAGAAACAATCAAAACATAATTTAGAAAAAGATAACAAATATCTAAAAACATTAGTAAATAATGCAGGTATTGTAATTAAATCATCTGTTTCAACAATGTCTTATCTGATGACTAATTACACTGATGCGCCGGTTCTCAAGCCTATTACTGATTTTTCTGCAATTGAGTATGATGAAGAGGATGAAGATTTTAATTTAATGGATGCATTAATAGTAGAACATGATAATGGTAATTTACATAAATATTTAGGCGAATTTATTATTAAAACTTATAAGAAAGAAGACCCGTCGCAACAATCAATATGGAATTCCGATTCAGTTAGATTAACCTATGTGATTAGAGAAATTATTAATAAAAATCCAGAATGGAAAACAGATAAAAAAGGAGTCTCTGCTAAAAAATATATAATAGACCCATTATTGAAATATATTAATAAGATTGTCGGAGAATATATTTGTGAGAATGCAGATCTATCTTCGCATACCCATGAACCAAAATGGAAATTAAAGATTATATCAGATAAATTAAATTCTGCTGCAAAAATTCGTTATAATATTAACAATAAATTTTTAGCTGAAGATGTATTAAAATATATTGCGCCTCATTTTTACTTAAATAAAACAGATCAATTGATAAAATCGTAAAACCCATTTAAAGGTATCTCATTATATAATTTAATATAATGACTAACCGCTTAATTACTTTGATCGTAGATGAAGATGAATACACTATGACAAGTGATTGTTTGAATAGTTTTCCAAATTCACTCTTAACTAAAATGATAAATAATCCAAATCTTACTCATAAACATATTATTAACGATGATCCAGTATTTTATATCAATAGGGATCCTAAGGTTATAGCTTATATTGTTGATCTTTACCGTGGTTATAACTTTGATTTAGATGATTTTGAAGACTTAAATTTTAAACATCGTGTGACACACGACCTGAAACTATTTAACTTATTCCAGGAGATCCCAGATCTAGATATTTTGCCCGATACTGAAGTAGATGAATTAATTAAATCAGATCAAGAAGCAGTTGATATTATGTTAGACCCAACCATACCAAGTTTTTTTAACCAACAAAATGGTTGTTGCAAGCCTGGAACATGTGAACAAATTTGTGGAAATCGTATACCAAATTCAAACAAACAAAATTGCTGTCCTTCAAAATCCAATGTACAAAATTGCTGTCCTTCAAAATCCAATGTACAAAATTGCTGTCCTTCAAAATCTAATGTACAAAATTGCTGTCCTTCAAAATCTAATGTACAAAATGACTTTAGTGGATTTTTAAATAACCTACAAAAGATGGATCCAGGATTTAATAAGGATAATTTAGGAAATGGATTGAATAATATTCTTAAAGACGTTGATGTTAATAAAATCAATGAAGGACAAGTCGAGGAGAATAAAATTAAAAGCAAATTAGAAAACAGTATGAAAAATATAAATATCAATGCTTTAAATTTGGATAACTTAGAGAAAATAACCCAAAATATGAATAATGTTCCAACTAATAACATGTTTGAATTTATGAATGTCTTATCGAGTGATCCAGTATTTCAACAAATTATAAAACAAGCTATCAACACTCAAAATCAGCAATCAGAATCTGATCCAGAAGATGGAGATTTGGAAAGTGATAATGAATTACCGACAAATGAGTTACCAGATTAGATATATTATTTTAACAAAAAAATTGATTTATGAATAAAAATACTTAAATATAAATATATATACACATATATTTATATATGGATACGATTAAGATATTTCAAATAGAAAAGAGCGATATAGAAATTAAAAAAACAGTATTAACTAATTGTATTAAAATGCTAACAGAAAGGAAATTGTTAAATGTAGAAAATCTTTCAAAAAATATTAACAAAATTACTTCTCTTGGATCTGATGATGATCTATACACTGTCGAATTAGATAACCCTAAATCCGAATCGAGTAAAAAATATATAATCAAAATATTCAATCAGAAAATTGTTTCTATTAGCAAGCAAAGTACTATCATAGAATTTTTAAATAAACATAAGAATACTCCAAAAATTATTATTGTTAAGGATATCAATCCAAAACCGCGACAATCTATTGTTTCCAATTTTCCATCAACAGAAGTCTTTTTAGAGCAAGAATTAATGATTAATTTGATTGACAGTGAAATTATTGATACCAAATATGAAATTTTGGAAAAAGACGGGGATAGATATAAGGAATATTTTGAAGCTTATCAAAATAAAAAGAAACAGATGCCACGTCTCTTTATTGACGATCCGATGGCAAGATATTACAATCTGAAAAGATATGATATTGTTCGTTGTATTCGAATTAGCGATACAAGTGGATTAGCACCATTTTATAGAATTGTGGTATAAGAACCATAATTTATTTATACAAAAAATTGAAATTTATTCTCTTTAATATCTTTATTGTAATTAGCTTACTATTGTTTCATACAATGTCATCATTCAAAGAAATGATCTTTGAAGATCTTGGAGAGATTGAATATTATTTCATGAGTTATGACAGTAATGGTATGAAGTTTATAACCACTGATTCCGCTGTATATATTCAATGGAATCATTCTCATGATCGTCAATACGCCATACAATCAGTTAATAGTTGGAAGGAGGAAAACAAACTTTATCTACTAACACGTCCACGCAAATAATTAATTTATTTACTAAATTTAGGATTGCTGAAATCTTTTTTATTTTGTTTAATACTTTCAAATGGTGCATACATATCTCCAAGATCATTACTAAATGGCGGCACAATATCAACCTTATCCTGTTTATTTTTTTCATTATTATTTTTTAATTCCATGTCATTATTTAATCGCGAGACAAGATTATCATTTAATTTATCTCTCTCTTGTTCTTTAATTTCCCTTACTGGTCTAAAATCCTCATCATTACTCTGATCATCGAGTTCATTCAATGATTTATAAGTTGGTTTAATAAAATCAAAATCATTTTCATCCAAAACAATATTTTCATCTGATTCATTATTTACGTTATTTACGTTATTTACGTTATTTACGTTATTTACGTTATTTACGTTATTTGCATTATTATGTTGCATTTGCTGCTGTTTTATTATCATTTTTTGATATTTTTCGGCTTGTTTCATCTGTATGTATCTTTTTCTTTCCATATGTTGATTATATCTTAACACCATCATACTTCTTATAATTTTTTCTTTGACCGGATTATTATTGCATTTAGCTAATTCATTCCTTAATTCATTGAAGGTCATTTTTTTTATTTTTTCACTCTCCATTTATTTATATTAAGAACAAAAATAATTAATATAAATAAACAAATGTCCAAAATTTCTCTCTTAATAATATAACAATCATAAAATAAGAATGAAAGATAAAGTGTTTATAAATGGTCCCATTAATGTAGTTAGATTAGAAGGAGAAGTTAATAGGATTAAAAAGGTCTTATATGTATTTATGGATAATCATATGGATGTAACACAACAAACCAAATGTGATGATATTAGAAGTAAAGATATTCATAATTACTTTATTGAAAATTTTGATAAGATAAGCGAGGGTAACAAGATATACGATTTTTTTCTGGAAATGTTTCCAACGTATTTGATTGGTAAAGGATCTTATCGAAAGGATATGTACTTATTAGAAACCAGAGATTTATTCTTAAAAAGCTTTTCTATAAATAGACAAAAAAATGTAGTGGGAAAATCAAATAATTTTCCAAATGTCAGATTGCATTATATAGATATACGTGATTATATCATAGATAATTATGATCGTCTTTTTGAATTAGATGGTTATATTGATGATATTATTAACAATGGTTTTATTGGTCAAAATGACATTGATGTTATAAGAGACACACTTACTATGGAATTAAATGATATTATGACAGTCTATGATATTATGTATTGTAAAACCAAATATAAAAATGTTAAATTAAAACCAGCTGTTCCAACAAGTCATACTGACCTTCAAAAATATAAATCCGAAGACTATTTAAATCGAACAAGACAATTTATTGATAAGATTAAAACTAGATATACTCATTCCAATATTAAAAAAAAACTTAATGGTATTATTGATAATGAAATCCAAAAACAGTTCCAAAAATATTATGATCATTTAGATAATTATTATACTGTGTTGGATAGTATGGGGTCTGAATTAAATGTCAGGCACGACCGTCTATATATTGATAGACATCTTGTTCCTGGTTATGGAAAACCTTATTATCATACATTATCACTCTTTGCGAAATTATCAATGGTAAATTCTATTAAGTCGGATTATGTGTTTGATATTTTTGTTTATATTATGGATGTCTTCTTTATGAGACGGTTATTAGAAAAAGATTATGTTACAAATGCAATTTCTTATACCGGTTCATTACATTCAGATAATTACATTTACTTTTTGGTTAAATATTTTGATTTTAAAATTACACATTACTCATATTTAAAAGGTGATGATATTGAGAAAGTCACAAAAGTAATTAAGGAAACAGACAATCCAAGAGATTTAGATCCTTACTTTTATCCACCAGTATTAAAACAATGTAGTGATATGACTGATTTCCCAAAATTATTTGAATAAATTAAATAGTGATATTAGCATCAGCAAATAATAAAATTAATTTAGCAAATAAAATGACATAAAATTCGTTAAGTGGTTTATCATTTGTATGAATTTCAATGTATTTAATAGAATTCTCCTTAATAATATTTAGTGTTGTCATATCAAATTTCATAATTAAACCTATGTTTTCGACTTGATCTGTTATTTTATTATCTTCTAGATTCATCCATTGGGTATCATTAAGAATAATTCGAATTTTCCATTTGCATGACATAGTGTATATAATTTGAATAGGTGAATTATCGTAAATATTTTTAAGTAATTGTACACGAATAAGAATATTTCTAGTTCTTTGCCATGGTTCATCTTGTGGTTGATATGTTGAATTCATCATATCAATCAATTCTTTTTCTAATAAATCCATTTCCTGATCAATTATATCTGGTTCAATGATCTTTATAAGACCAGCACGATGAATCGAATGATTTTCCTTTAGTTTAATCTTCTGAAAGGATATAGCTGTTTTGATTGTTGATTCCATAAAATAATAAATTGAATACAGTAATATATAACTTGTTTATTATAAATCAATTTTTAATGAGTTATGATTATGCACTATTTTCAAGTTTTTTTTGTTCAATCTTATGTTTCCGATAATCATCGATCCAGCAACTAATAGCAAGGCCAATGCCACACGCAATAGTAAAAACAATAAATGGTACAAATGCAAATGCAATTATCCAATTGTTTTTGGTATCAATTAATTGTTTACCGAAATATCCAACAGAAACAATATTACATAGTTCCCATGGGTATAAAATATGCATCCAATGTGTTCCCATAAGTAGACTTTTAGGTTTCCATAATGGGGTACAGTAAGCATATTTACACGTACAATTTTCACTATTATACAATTTTGTATGACCATTATTATCTTTAATATATTTACCATGTCTACAATCAATGACTAGACGAATACCCGCATATATTGTTGCTGACATGATAAGACAGGACCAACTAACCAATAATATTTTTACCATATTAAAATCAGCATAAAAATAAGCAAGCGACCACGATTGTACTATAGTTGGGAGAATATACATTAAAATGAAAATCGTCCATGAAACTGATCTAACGCAACATTTACCGGCAAAATTACTTTGTGATGCGCAACATCTGGCCTTATTTCGCAAGTTTTTCTCAACAATTTTGAGTGAGTCCATAACAACTAAGTTACTCTGGATGGAATTAAATTAAGTTAAATAATATAGTCAAACACTTTATTATTCAATTTTTTTATAATAAATAATATTTTAATATTACATTAAAGCCATGGTTTATTATTCGGATTATGAGTTTCTTTCCATGTATTATAATTTAAACTAGCTTGAGAAATTTTTGTGATAAATTGTGGTGCAACGAATGTAGTAACATTATTCATAATCCACGTAGGTATTGATCCTTTGGCATCAACTTGAGTAATATAATTTAATATACAACTGTTCAAATCATCTGGATCAGGTTTAACTAAGTATCCGGTTAATAATGATGTTGCTCTAACATATCCATTTACTTCTGGGCAATCTTTATGCGGAACAGAATGATTAAATATTATAAATTCTTCTTTATCGTTATCTATGAACCACGATCTCATATTACAAAAATCACGTCCTGACACAAGCCAGAATGGTGATTTGATAGAATAATATCCAATATCATTATTACTATCCAATTGTTCAATCCGATATCCATCAACCATATTTTCATCCCATTCTCTCCGATAATTCGGATCATGAAGAACATCATATAGAGTCGAAGCTTTAACATTATTAATCTTAGCCCATATTCTGACCATTTTAACATTGGAATTATCAATTGTTTGATCCCATATTTTAGAATTTGGTTTTTCATCAATAATATTCCAGTTATCAGTTGAATAGGCAAAATTACGGAAAGTTTCAATATCTTGGGTGGTGGCCAGTGGGTAGGTTGTAGTTGTTCCATGAGTAAAATCAAAGTTCCAATGAGAGGGTAGTGTTAGTGGTTTAGTTAAATTATTCATTGTTTATATACTTTATTTAGAATATATAAATCATCTTATTGACGAACTTATTAATAAATTAATTATTTTGTTTATTCATATGCATTTCTCTTAGGACGAATACGGGGACATATATTCATCGCTAATAATTCTTGAATTAACCCAATACCTTACAATTTCTTATAAGGGGTAGACTATACCTTAAACCATTGCTGGCCCATTAACGTCTAGTCGTTGAACATTTTATTTAGCTGCTGATTATCTTAACCATGATATTGTTACATTTGTAATCATGGTTATCAAGACCTTTCAGCAATTTGTTTAATGTCGCAAGTCAAATGACTTACTAATAGCTATTGCTATTTTGAAGCTCAATGTTAAGCTTGAATGCATATGGGATACAGACCTTATGGATATCTGTGTAGTTTCTACATGCCGGGCAGTAGAATATATCGCGCTTAGTGGGATAAGGTTTATTATCTTTCCTTAATAACCTTTGCGCAAATAGCCCGCAGGCCCCACAGACTTGAGCCGTGTAAAGATCTGCGGTCTCCAGCATACGTTCTTTTAGGAATTTAGCCATTCCGTGGCCGATGACTGAGTCACGTTCCATTTCCGATTCTACCACACTTTCGCAAGTGGGTCTAGACTATATCTTAAGCTTACTTAAGCCCATGATTGTATAGTCGTTGCACGATCTTCTTATTCAGAAGTTCGCTCAGGATTATCTCAATGATATAGATTGTACCAATTTCAATTGATTTCTCAATTAGACGTGGACTATATCACGGTTAGATGTTCCCTGAATTTAATCATGTTGCCTATACCTTAATATAGACTAGTAGGTTAAACCTACTATTTTTAGCCAAAATGTAACCAACGTTTGTTCCCAAGACCGTTAAATCTTCCAAATCATTTGTCATGATTCGGCTCTTTTACAAGAGGGACTGACTATACCTTAAATCCAATATTTAATTGAATCTACATCCGTCTAGTCGATGCACCTTTCCAAATTAATGGATTGGCTCAGAGTTTTCCTTGCAAAGAATTAGATTATTACCATTAATTGGTACTAATTCTTTGTTTAAGAGATTGATAATGATGTAACATATTTTCTGAATGATTAACAAATTCGAGATTATCTAATTGGTTATTTCCTTTATTTTTATCCTTATGATTTACATAAGGTCGTGTGTCGTCTAGTGGTAAAAAAGCACAAGCAACTATAACATGAACATAACAATCTATCATATGACCATTGTTACATAATTTGATGCTATGATACCCACTTGGGAGTATTTTTGGTTTCATAATTATATCATGAGATTTGCTATACACTGTACTATTCTTAAATACGATATAATTAGGAAAGTCATCAATTTCTTTACCTTCTTTAATATCCGTTTTTAATTTTTCGGGTTCATCAACATATTTCCATATAAATCCACCTGTTGTTTTTCTTTTACCTTTACATACAGCGGATATATGTCTATCATTTGCTCCGGTTTCAGCACTAGCGCCTATAATAGAATCATGTTGTTTTATGAAATTACCAAGTAAATCATATTGATTTACCTTCACTGGATGCGGTTTCCATAAACCATTCTCAATTGCATGTTTTGTATTTTCCTTATACGTAATGCATTCAAGATTATCTAACTGATTATCTGTCATATCACCATTTTTATGGTTTACAACTTTTCCTTTTGTGAAACTGGTAAAAGTCATTATGACTAATGGATGAACATTTACTGTTTTATGATGACCATTTTTATTTAAATTTACTGATTTATAACCATTTCTAGTATGTTGTGAAATGATTTTACCAGTAATTTTATTTCGAACACGACCTTTGTTTGATATTTGATATTTATCTTCGAACTTTTCGATTTCCAATTCTTTCCAAATTTCTTGTTTCATTATATATTATCAATCTTTATTTATTTAAGTATATTTACTTAAATTTTTTGAGGAGGTTCCCTGAATTTGAATGTATTGCCATCATTAATAATGATGACCAGTTAGTAATAATACTAACTAAGGCCTGGGTTGACCTTAAACCACCGTCTCTTGATCTCGTAACTACCAAATTCATCTAAGTATTTCCACTTAGAATCATTATTTCTACTAATATAGTAGCACTATTACTAGTGGGACTGGACTATATCTTAAGCAAAATTTAATTTGCCCACATTCATATAGTCTCTGAACCCTTCTCTAATGAGATTGGCTGCGAATTTTCCCTTTCATCAAATTTTAACTAACTTTTGAGTATTGATGAATTTAATTTTCCTTATTTTGAGGAAATTTTTGGGATGTTCCCGCAATTTGAATATGTCGTTTTTAAATTTAAAAACTTGCCAATAATTTCTAATTGACAAAGGCATAATTTTCGCCTTCCGGTGGTTGTCTTGTTAAAATGGTTTGTGGACCCCTACTCCTAGAGTGTATTTTATCCGCTACCATGTGTTTCAATCTCTGGTAATAAGTTGGACCAATGAAGATCATATTATTAATCTTCCGTCCAGTCATACCATTGTACATGTACTCAAAACCGTTTTCTTCGTAGCCCAGTTTTTTGAGTCGTTCTTTGATAGTTGAAATATCAAATTTGCTGAAGGGGCTACCGTCAATTTCTTGACCTTCAAGTGCTGCAACTTTACCAACTAGGCACTCAACTAGTTGGCCAATGGTCATCCTCCATTTGTTATAATTTTCATTATAACCCTGACTATATCTTAGGTATATTATTATACCCACCTACATTTAGTCGATGAACTGCGTACATCTTAAGATGTATTTGGCTGCGAATTATCTCTTTCAAAACATTTTTACCAATTCATTATATGAATCAATTACTGTTTGGTAGTTTTGAAATATTTCATTTTCACAAATTTCTAAAAACTTTACAATTCTTTCGTTTAGTTTTATAATATCACTATAAATGATTTTATCATTTTTCTCTTGATTGTATTTTTTTGTAACTGGTAAGGTGTTCATCCAATTAAAACATGTTTCAATATGTTTTTTATCGTTCATATCAAATGATTTGCATGGTCTAACATGATCGATTGTCCACACTGTTCCATAATTATCCCATGTAAAACCAAGATGTTTATCTTCATTAAAATTGTATTCAAACCATTTTTTAAGATGATTATATGAACATCCAAGTAATTCTAACCAGTCTTTTCCAGATCCAATTTCATAACGAACTCTTTTACGTAAATTCATGGATATTTTACCTTCGATACTATCTCTGTATTTATTCTTCCAACGTTTTACTTTATCTGCATTTTGTTTGCGATATATCTTACGTTTTGAGCTGATAATATCTTTATTGTCCTTATAATATGCGTTTTGTTGTTTACGGATAGATTTTCGTTTATTAATATATCTTTTATTATCAGACAATTTCTTTTTATCCATAATTACTTTGTATTTAATTGGTTCTGAAGTTTTTGTTTCAATCAAAGTATTTTTATTATGTAAATAAGTACATTTTTTGCACTTATTTTCATAATATATTTTTGTTTTCCAAGTTTTAAAACGAAAATTTGTTAACTGTAAAGTTTCATTACAATTACTACATTCTTTTTTGTCCATTTCGAATGATAATAATTATTAATATTTCTTTAAGTGATTTTAGAGAGTTTCTCGCAATTTGTAGGTGTCGCCTGTATATTACAGACTTGCATTAATATAATATTAACACATGAGCAGGATTTTACTCGGCAAAGCGTTCGGATTAATGATGATATCTGGTTGTATACCACTACCCGAAAACATCATATCAGATGCTGATAATTGGATACCGTTAGTACCCTTTTGGCCATGTCTAGAGCAAAACTTGTCACCAATCATAGGTATCCGTTCAGATCTTACCCTAACCTTTCTCATTTCATATCCTTCATTGTTGATGATATCGGTATAAACCTTATCAACAACACCAGGTACATGTGATTTATAGTATTCACTACTATCCTTGAAAACTTTATTACTATTACCAATTGCCTGAATTGGCGAAACCTTTCCAATGAGAATATCGTAGTTATCTAAGGGTGTTTCTTCTGGCGCATAACCCTTCTCATTAAGTTTATCATATGTGCCGTGTCTCATACCAGCTACTTGTGATCTGTCTGGTTTGATGAATATATCATCTTGAGAAGTAGATTGATTCTTTTGAATCTGCGTACTGTATTTTTTGACTGATGTTGATCTCATGAACCCCAATTCAATGGCGGATTTGTTCATGATGTTACTGTCTTCTTGATTCGATTTATCTTATTACTTTAATAATAAGTCGGACTATACCTTAAGCTTTGAATAATTTTCAAAACCAATATCCATCTAGTCTCTGAACTTTAAATTTAATTATTCTACCGAATAATAACATGCTAAAGCATGTTACGAACATTATAATGTTCGTACGACCTTTGGTCGTAAAAGCATATATATGCTTTTATAAGCGGTAGCTTATTAATTTAGCTGCTGATTATTCTATCATTACATTATTACTAAGAGTAGTAGTGATTTCAGAAGTTTCCAGCAATTTGAATATTTCGCAAGTTTATACTTACTAGTGTATTACACTTTTGGCTACTATCAATTGAATAGCCTGAATAAACAGAAATCGCGACGATGCAGTTTTCACCTGCTGGCATTTTTTCTGTATTAATATATTTCATCGCTCTGGTTGTGACGATTGGTCTTTGAGGATGATACAAGATATATGAAATATCTAATCTATCCCTCCAGTTAGTGGCATAAATACCCATAGCTTGACGAGCTTGAGAATACTGGAAAATATTTCTAGGACCCTGATTACATTCAAGGAATGGAATATTAGCTACAACAAGACCAATTAATAATGAGGGATGGATTTCACAATGAGTATATTTAACATATGTAAATTGGTCATATCTGTTAATAATATTCTTGAAATCAGATTCTTTGAGTTTTTTAAGTAATTCAATTGAATTAATCATTTTTGTTTTCTCCTTTTCAACATCAGTGTGTAACATTGCGATCATAGCATTTGATTTCTCATCTGTATCAATATATTCGATAACACCTGGGTATTTCATCATAAATTGATTCCATGATGTTATTTTTGTTGCACTTTCTTTCTCTTCAATACCAATTGATTCAATCATTTCCTTACTTAATTGAATATTATTATTTTCAACGCGAAGTACAGGATGGAAAATTCTACCAGTATCACAGCTGATTCTTAGATCCTTGCATTCGAATTCTGTCCTAATATCTAATGAAATAGAAGTTTGAGGGTCAAATGTTCCATCGTATTTCATTTGTTTCAATTCTTTATACAATTCATAAGGTTTATCTGTTAAACCAATAATTTCACCATTAATTAGGACTCTGGTGTATTTTTGGAATTCATTTGATGAAACATCTTGAATATTATAGACTTTTGGTTTAACAATCTTCTTAATATCATCCATAATTGAATTTTTCATGACAGTGACATTGCCAATCATCGATAAGTTTTTCACTAAGCCGACCTTTGCACCTTCTGACGTTTCGATAAAACATAAAGGTCCTATTAATGAGTTGTGAAGATGTCTAGGCGATGTTAATTTATTAGTTGATGCATCAACTGTAGGCGAATTAATCCTTCGCAATGATGAGAATGTTTGTAAGGGTGTTAAACGCTGTAACATTTGAGCAACACCTTTCTTTTTATTCCACGCACCAGTTAATAAAGCGGTTGTTAAACCTTGTTTAATAATTGTTGGTTTGATCTGATTAATAATATTTAATGGATGTTCGTCATCTGAATTCTTTCTCTTGAAAAATTTATTGCATTCATTGAGCATTTTCTTGTAATATTGTTTAATGAGATCCATCATTAATTGACCAGGTAGATCAACTCTTTTATTAATATAGTTATCACGATCATCTGGTGGAATACGGCCTAAATAACATTGTAATAATCTATTAATCATAAAACCGATATAATAAGCCTTTTCAACAAAAGTTCCAGGCATGTGAATTAAGAAACTGTCTTTTAAAAGTTGTGTTAAATGTATTCTTTTCTCCTTTTGTTTAGTATCTTTATCAGTCTCATTATATTTCTTATAGACTTTGAGATGTGTCGTTAGGTAATTCAATGCATCAAGTTGCGTAATGATCTTTTTATCTTTAACATCTTTAGCATTTTCCAGAGAAAGACGAACAATATTAATCATATCATTATCATTATGATCATAAACACAATAATTGATGATATCTTTATCCGATTCAATGCCTAATGCTTTTAATAATATAAATACTGGTACTTCATTCAAAATCTGTATTTTAATTGACATATTCATATCTTTTTTCATTCTAATTGTAACTTGTTGCATCATATCTGATTTGTACGATTTTGAATTAACTTGAACTGTATAATTAACAGCACTTGCATCTTTTTTTATGAATACAAGTGGTCTATTTTCAATCATACGTTCCAATGACATGACAACTTTTTCGGAACCATTGACAATAAAATATCCTCCTGGGTCATATGCACATTCTGTTTTATCATACCCTTTTTTAATATTAAGTGAACAATATTTAGATCTTACTAATATTGGAATATCTGTAATTGGATATGTATTTTCTGGTGTACCAACTATCTTTTCAGTAACTTCGCCAGTTGCAATATCAGTAATCTCTTGTATCTGTGTAATAGTTGCAATTAATTTAGATGCATATGTCAAATTTCGTAATCGTGCATGTTGAGGAAGCATAATTTCATCGTCAATATCGATAAAAGGTGGCTTAACCGCAATATTTTCAAATTTGAATTTATATCTATAGATTTTATCAGCTGTTACTTTCTCAAAAAATGTATTATTATTATTTTTTAGAAAATTTGGAATATCTTCATCTAATAATTTATCGAAAGAATTATATAAATGAGAATACATGATATTTTTTTGTTTAAAATACAAATCAATAAATCTGTAAGTATCTGTAATATTAATTAAATTATTAGATGGAGTGACGAATTCAGGCGTAGTCTCTTTAACTTGTTTAGGAGCTTTTTTGATTACACCTTTCTTCTTACCTCCATCTTGGGTTTTACTATTCATATAATTAATTTCTTTAACAATGTCCATCTATATTAATAATATTAGGATATCAATTTTTTATTATATATTTTAATCTTTATATAACTTTATAAAGATCAAAAACGACATAAAGGATCTAATTTGTAATTACTCTTTTTTTATCTTGTTTTTTCTGTATTTTTTTCATTAAGCGTTTTTGGGCTCTGTTTAATGGCTGATCATCAGTATCATTTGCATTGTCACCTAATTCTCCATTCAAAGTTTCCAAACTATTAGCCAAATTTGTGACATTATTTAATTTATTTAATAAATCTTGAAATTGTGGATCTTTATTAATTTCTGAATTTTGTATTTCAGCTAACATATTTTCGAAATTAATATTTGGATTATTGATATTCGGTTGACTATTAACATTTTTAATGAAATCTTCAAAATTCAAATTTAATTGCGGAGTTTCTGGAAGTTTTGATGGTTCATTAAATTGAACCATATATGGACTAATTTTTTCTTTTAATATACCAAATTTATTTGTTAAGAGAAGATATTTCTCATTATTATTTATTTTATCATATATTTTAACAAAAAATTCATTAAGATGTTCATTTAATAATTCAACATATGGATTTAGGTATTCATTATAATTTATTTGCGCATAATTATGACCTTTTGCAAAATAATCATTCAATTTATAATTATCATTTAATTTGTTGATTAATTCTGTGATATAATACAATTTATTATAAACTGTTAAAAGGAGAAGATATGTAAAAGCTTCTTTAATACCAAATAAATAAATCAAAAATGACATGAATACCATTTGTATATTTGTTAATGTATTATTAAGACACAATTGATAAATCGAATTATATAAGATTAGATTATATAGTCCGAAATAGGCTGAAGCAATAACATAACCTAAATATTTAAGATAATTATACATATTCTCATATATTAAGTTATTTCTTTATATGACTTAATTATAAAAGTTGAATTAATAAAAATATTTATTCCTAGTTTTGATATATAAACAAATTCTATGGCATATTATGACTACATTATAGTTGGAGGAGGGACATCTGGTGCAATTATTGCAGCAAGACTAGCTGAAGCTGGAAAGCGTATTGCATTATTTGAAGCGGGATCTTCAGACGAAAAAGATCAGAGAATATTAGAACTTCCAAATTGGCCAAATCTACTTTATACAGACTTGGATTATGATTATTGTATTCATCCCCAGACTAGAGGAAATAGTATGATTCGTTATTCAAGAGGTAAGGTTTTAGGCGGATGTAGTTCACATAATTCATGTATTGCATTTTATACACCAGAATATGATTTAAATGAGTGGGTTAAATTAGGTGCTATAGGATGGGATCCAAACACTGTAAAACCTTATTTTGATAAATTACGATTAAAAACTAATTTTGAGACCGCTGAAACAAATAATGAATTTGTAAAAGTTTTCTTTGAAGCGGCGAATCAAGCTGGTTATAAAACGATACAATTCAATCAAGATATAAAAGTTGTTAATCATGGTGTTGGATGGTTTGATCTTAATAAACGGGGTACAATTCGTGATTCTAGTTCTGTTGCATATTTACATCCATTGTCAAAATGGAAAGATAAAATTGATTTTTATTTGAATACATTTGTTACTAAAATTATTATTAAAAATAATAGAGCGGTTGGGATTGAAACGCCATATGGTCCAAAATATGTACACAATGAAGTTATAATATGTTGTGGCGCTATTGACACGCCAAAATTATTAATGCTTTCAGGGATAGGACCCAAAGAACATTTATTATCTGTCGGTATTGAACCAATTATCGATTTACCTGGTGTTGGATCTCATTTAATTGATCATCCGGAAGGAGTTATTAATTGGGAATTGACTAAACCTATGCCACCAGAAGCAATAAACTATTGGGAAGTTGGGTTATTTGATAAAATTATACCAAATGCAATAGTTCCAGACATGATGATGCATTTAGGTGTTGTAGTATTTGACATGAATACAAAATTATATGGCTATCCCACTGCAAAATACGGGTTTTCATTGACACCAAATGTAACCAGAGCAAAAAGCGAGGGTACTGTTAGACTTCGTTCAAATAATCCATCCAGTACACCAGAAATAGATTTTAAATATTTTACAGATCCAACTAGTTATGATGAGCAAATAATGATAGCTGGTTTTAAAAAAGCGCGTGAAATAGTAGCTCAACCAGCATTAAAAGAGTGGATTAAACAAGAATTAACACCTGGTATACAAGTTCAATCAGATGAGGAAATATCAGACTATCTTAGAAAGACTGCAAATACAGTATATCATGCAGCAGGTACATGCAAAATAGGATTAAAAAATGATCCATATGCAGTTATCGATCATGAGCTTAAAGTCTATGGTATTGAAAATCTGCGTGTGGCGGATGCTTCAGTTTTTCCATCAATGATTGGTGTCAATCCAAATATTACAATTATGATGATTGGTGAAAGATGTGCAGATTTTATATTAAAGTCAACTATTCCTAAAGCCAGATTATAAAATATTCACAGATAGAAAAATTGAATTATAATAGACATATTATTTAGTTTATTGAATAATATAATTAATAAATTAATGGACGAATTAAAAAAAATCAAATTAATTCGTTTGATTTTATATAATATTGCAACATTATTTTTCTTTTCAGGAGCATTAACTAGAGTTATTGTTCCAGATATAGTTCTTTTGATTTCATGGTTATATTTTATATGTGCGTGCTTTTATCTTGGTGGTGCTATTACTGATACATATTTATTTATTAAAGATAAATAAATCACTAAATCAAATCGCGAACTTTGAAAATACTAAATAGTAAATATACAATGAAATCACACACCCCATATAATATACAATTTTATAGAATACATCACTCCATATATTTAATTTACTTTCATTAATCTTATTTTCTATTTTTTGTATTTGCGGTTTATCTTTAATTTTAAGAGTTAAACCATTTTCAATATAATTGAATTCGAATCTCTTTGACATTTTAATGATACCATATCGATTGTGTGCAATTCGCTCATTCATTGACCGAAATGCTTTATTTGAGGGAAATTGAAAGTTAATTGTTTTTAGTATTCTTGAAATAATATCTTTCCAAAACACAAATCCATATTGTTTTTCATGAGCATTATCAGAGAGAGGTATCATTACTTGATATTCATTAAATTTAATAGTTTCATAAAATCTATCAATAATAGAAGTTTCATAAATATGATACATTTGCTTCATATTATCTGCTAATTGAATCATACCAGGAATAATATTTTCATCGAACCGATTAAGAAATGGAATAAGTTCATCGCGAATCTTTCCCCTTTCGCTCCATGATGGAGTTGAATTTGGTAAGTGTGGAACGGCATATCTTTTAGCAAAATCACGGATATCGCGCTTAGAAATATTAAGCATTGGTCTAACAATGGTACATTCCTCTTCATTTGATATGTCGCTCATACCTCTTAAATTATTTAACGATCTTGATTTTTTGATATTATTAAAAATATTTTCAAGACAATCGCCTAAGTTATGTCCTAAAACTACCGGATTATTAAATCGTCGATACATATCAAATCGCAGTGTTCTAGTTAATTTTTCATATAAATCCCGATCAATTGACTTGTTTCTTTTTAATTCCGTAATATGTTTAACATAGTGAGTAATACCTAATAATTTACACCATCTCTTTACAAATTCAACTTCATACTTATTATCTTCGCGATTACCATAATCAATAGTGATTGCAATAATTTTAAATTTTGTTTGCTGCTGAGAAAGATGATATAGATTGAAACTTGAGATCATTGAATCGACACCACCTGATAATGACAATGTAATTTCTTTAGGATTGTGTAATTTGGAAAGAGTGTTTATAAACGCTTGATGAATTGGCTCAGATGGATTCATTGGTTTAATATGTTCTAAATTTTTTACACAATGTGAATCTAGAGTATTAAATATTTGTTCATTTGTAATGTCGTAATTAATTTCTTCCGGTACAATCAAAGGGGTTTTAATTTTTGACATAGATAGAATTGTTGCTTTATAAAATCTGATATAGTAATTACAATCACCATCTTCCCGATATTCTTTAATTTTGTCAAGTGCAATTTCCAGATATTTGAGATCAAATGTATGTCTTAATGGCATAAGAATAAAACATCTTTCTTTGGGCAGATATTCTTTATCCATTTTATTTTCTAAGACAAATAATGTTAATTCCAATGAAAATTTACTTAATTCCTTTATCTTCTCTGTATTACCTCGAAAAACATGTCGAATAATTTGATCATAAAGAAGAATAGTTGTTAATAATTCTTTTATATCTTTGTTATGTTTAATTGATTCAATATTTGGATTGTCATTAATTAATAATCCAAATTTTTGTTTAATTATTTGATCATCATTTTCCGTAGCATCAAACCAAATATCTTCGTGAGCAAACCAGAAATTATGAAGAGAATTGATTGAATCTTTGTCCATGACAAGAATATAATGAAAATATATATAAATATATCAAACAATATATAAATCAATTTTTTAGGAAAGTTTCCAGATAATAGGATCCTTATTATTTTGTTGTAAATATTTGTTAATTTCGCCAAAATGATCCGTTTCTTCAAAAGAACCATATTGTCGTAATTTACTTCTACATGACAATGGTGATGGATGTGATGATATAATGACTTTATGTTTTGTTTTGTCAATTAAGCCTGATTCTAATTTTCTAAGAGCAGGAGCTCCCCATAATACGAAAACTATATGTTCAGTATTATCAGAAATATGTTTAATTATCTCATCAGTAATATCTGTCCATTTTTTTTCGTGTCCGTTTGGACATTTATCTTGAACAGTTAAAGTAGAATTAAGTAGTAAACAACCTTGATAAGCCCAAAATGATAAATTACCATGTTTAGGTTTTTTATTAATATGACCAAATTTAAATAGATTTTTATAAATGTTAACAAGCGAAGGCGGTATGTCAATTCCAATTGGAACCGAAAATGATAGTCCCATGGCTTGAGGAATAGTTTGATCATTGATATCAAATGAATTATAATAAGGATCCTGGCCCAAAATAACAACCTTTATATTTTCTAATGGTGTTATATTAAAGGCATTAAATACTAACTCGGGATATGGATATATTTTTATTTTTCCTTCGGTTGTTTTCAAACAATATGATAAATAGTCATTAATATTTTTAAATTTTTCTTGTATTTTTTCATTTTTAAAAAAATCATTCCAGGATGGATGAATTGTTAACTTATTTAATTGTACATCATATGAAGAATATTTTTTGTTCCATGGTTCGATGGTATAATTTTTAATACTTAATTTATTCATATATAATATATTACTACATTGATATGTTTTTATATATTTATAAATAGTCTTTCAATTTTATTATTTATATTAAATGGGAAAAATTGATCTTCTTTAAATATATTCTAACACACTTAAAGGTTAATATATCTTCTATATTTGAATATATGGATATATTAGATGATCTAGAAAATATTGATGAAATAGGAGATGATCAGTTATTTGCAATGTTAGATAAACTGGAAGCCGAAAATAAAATATCTCTTGATGATGATAAATCAAGTACTGGTGATGTTATATGTAATAATTGTCATACAGAAGATTATTTGGCAATCGATAATGCGAATGGTGTCGTAGTATGTACACAATGTGGTGCAGTAATGACAGAAATTTTTGATAACAATCCAGAATGGAAATCGTATGACGGTAATAACGCATCTGCAAGATGTAATGGTGCGAATAATGCGTTTTTGCCTCGTTCGTCGCTTGGAACATCAATATCAGGTTCTAATCGAAATAGAGTCAAGGTCTTACACATGTGGAATGCAATGCCATATAAAGAAAGAAGTTTAAACGTTGAATTGAAAGAAATACAAAATATTTGTCGCGATGCTGGTATAGTGAAATGTATTGAGGATGACACAAAAATTTTGTATAAAATTATCAGTGAAAGTAAACATTTATACGGTAAAAATCAAGGCAAATATATTATTATTCGCGGTGATAAGCGAAAGGGTTTAAAAGGAGCTTGTTTATATTTCGCATGCAAGCGAAAAGGAGATACACGAAGTCCTAAGGAAATTGCTAAACTTTTTGGTATAAAAGATAAAGATATACGGAAAGGATGTAAAACGTGCAAAAAGTTATTACAATTAAATCAAATACCATACGATCCAAATACTAATAATCCGGAACATTTTATTAAGCGATATTGCAGAGAATTGCATTTAGACAAAGAATATACGGCTGAAATTCTAAGGATTATAAAGAATATTGAAAAATTGGATTTAGTTTCGTGTCATACACCTCAAACAGTTGCAATTGCAGGAATTATATTGATTATTGAGTTAAATAATATTGACATTGATAGAAAAGTGTTGGAAACAAAATTTGAGGTATCAGGAGTGACATTAGAAAAAGCGTATAAAAAAATCGAAAAATACAAAGATATAATAACAAATGATGATTTAACCAATAAAATACAAATAATGTTGAATAAAGAAAAACAAAATATTCAAGTTCCAGAAAAATTAAAGACAATTTATAATAAAGTATCAACAAATAATAATCTCAAATTATATGAATACGATCCTAAAGACGATCTTCAATTAATTCGTTCAATCGATGCAATTGAAGAAGAAGGTAAGAAACTTTTGAGAAAGCCCAGTTGTTGATTTATATAAAAATTAATATTATAATTATATGTTATTTATTATAATATGTTACTAATTAAAATGGAAACAAAAACAGAATTATTTATTAAAAAGGCAAAGAAATTACACGGAGATCGTTATGATTATTCGAAAGTTAAATATGTTAATTATAAAACAAAAATTATCATCATTTGTTCAAAACATGGAGAATTTTTACAAACACCAGATAATCATTTGAGACCAGCTAATTGTATGCAGTGTGCAAATGAAGAAGCACACTTACGTAATAAAAGCAATGAAAGTGAATTTATAAACAAGGCAAAAAAAATTCATGGCGATACATATGATTATTCGCTAGTTAAATATTATAATGCAAGAACATCTGTGATTATCATTTGTAAAATTCATGGACAATTTAACCAGTTGCCATACAATCATTTGAATGAACAAGATTGTCCAATATGTATGAAAGAATATTTAGCTAACAATAATCCAAATAAAATGACAACTCAACAATTTATTGAAAGATGTAGGATAATACATGATGATCAATATAATTATGAAAAAGTGGAATATAAAAATTATAAAGAATACGTGATTATAATATGTTTAATTCATGGAGAATTTAAACAGACACCATCAACGCATTTAAGAGGAAATGGATGTAAACCATGTGGAATAATTAAAAGAGCTAATATGGATAAAAAATCTATAAAAGAATTTATTGAAGATGCTATTGTTATACATGGAAATTTATATGACTATTCTGAAGTAAATTATATTAACAGTAAAACAAATGTAGTAATCATATGTAAAAAACATGGAAAATTTGAACAAACTCCATCAAACCATTACAAATTTGGCTGTCAACAATGTGGATGGGAATCAATAAGTTATAAAAAAACTTGTACATTAGATCATTTTGTTGAAAAAGCGAATAAGGTGTATGATAATAAATATGATTATACTGATACAAAATATATTGACAGTTATACTGATATAATAATTAAATGTAAAACACATGGTAATTTTAAGAAAAAACCGAATAAACATTTACAAGGTAGTGGATGTCCAAAATGCCATCAATGCCCAAGCTGTCAGTTATGGAAAACATATGGTAAATTATGTTCATATTGTCAACCATTAAGTCAAAATAAACTGTTTCAAAAAACAAAAGAATTAACAGTTGTAAGATTTTTGGAAACAAATTTACCAAATATTGATTTTATACATAACAAATCGGTTGGATCAGAATGTAATGATAAACATTTATTTCCAGATATTAGATTTGATTGCAATTATTATTATCTAATTGTGGAAGTTGATGAATATAAACATAGAGGAGCTAATTATAAATGTGATATACAAAGAATGTATGATATAATTGCTAAACTAGGTTTACCATGCATATTTATAAGGTATAATCCTGATAATAAAAAAAGTGATAAAAATATTCTTTTAACAAAAATAAAAAAATATTTGGATATTAAAGAAACAGAACAATTATGGGATGATTATGGATTTTTTGCGGAATATTTATTTTATTAATTGATCTTTATTATAACCTATTAACACGTGTGGTAATATTTCTTTCACATTTGTCACAAGAATGACATTAAAATCTTGATCAATTAAATCAATATTGTCTTTTTTAATTTCTTCAATATCATCTTTGTTTTCTTCTGGAACAAAAACTAATTTAACACCAGAACGTTTAGCGCCTGTTAATTTGTAGGATAACCCACCAATTTTAGCTACTTTGCCTGTTAATTCTATTTCTCCTGTTATTGCAATATCACGTCTTATTGGTTTATTTAACATTCTAGAAATAAAAGCAACAGTAAACGCACATCCTCCACTGGGTCCATCTTTGGGGGTGGCACTCGATGCCGGAGTGTGTATGTGAAGGCCTCCGCGGTTTTTTTGAAGGTACTCTGTTCTGATTTTCTCATCAATACAATGGATAGCGGCAGTAAATGCTGAAATAACAGATTCTTTCATGACTCTTCGCTGACTACCTGTCATTTTTAGGATAAATTTACCATCATTGTTTGTATAATTTTCAAATACTTCTACTGGTAAAATACCTCCTTGTCCGCTATCTGTTGCATATAGACCATTAATTACTCCAACTAAATCTTCGTGATGAATATTTTGAATATGAATATTATTTTTACCAAGATATTCTTCAATTAATTCAACTGTCAATGTTAATGGTTTATTTTTGGTAATAGTTTTTTTATTGTAAATACGTGCCAAATTTAACCTAAGGAAAATTTTTTCGAATTTACGTTTCAAGTCTCTGACCCCTGGCTCATTGGTATAACGATTTATTATAAACTCCATGGCTTTGTCATTGAGATTAATAGAATTTTCATCAAAATTAACCATTTTACACATTTCTTTGATAATGAATTTATTGATAATTATTTGTTTATCTGATGTTTTAAACGGTTTAACTTCGATATTTTTAATTCTATCCATTAAAATTGGATCAATCAATGAAGAATCGTTATATGAAAAAATAAATAATACTTTATTAAGTGGAAATTTAATTTCTTGGAAAAATCTATCTTGGAACTCTGTGTTAGTATTTGGATCAGTAATATGAATTAATATATTATATATTTCATTACTATCATACTTTTTACATGCTTTATCTAATTCATCAAAGTAAATAATACAACGCGCATTACCAGCTTCTACCATTTTTTTAACAATCATACCTGGTTGAGATCCACTGTATGTATAACTATGACCATGAAGTAAATCACCATCATTTTGTCCTCCTAAAGTAATTTGAACAAACGGAATATCTAGAGATTCACCAATAGCTTTAGCTATCAATGTTTTACCAACACCCGGAGGCCCCATAAGACCAATAGCGCTTCCAGAACTTGATGGATTACATATCCATTTTCCCAATAATTCTTTTATTGATTCCTTACATTCCGCATGACCATAAACTTTAGAATCTAATTTACTTATAATATTGTCTAAAAAATCTTTGCTTTTCTTCTTACTCTTTCCAATATTCATAAAATACTGATCATCTTCTTGAGAAGGCCATGGAAAATTTAAAAGCGTTTTTACATATAATAATTGTTTATAATATTCATTATTTGAAGATTTCATCTCATCTATTTTCTCAAATGCAGCTTTTTTGGCAGCTTCCGGCATATTTTTACAAATTAATACTTGTTTTTTTAGATCAATATCATCTACAGCAATTGAACTTATTTTATCGAACTCTGTTTTTATATTGATGACTGATTTCTTGAGTTTTGTTTGTGAAAGATAACTTAGATTATTATATATAATATCAGAAACTGGATAATCTGTCGCAGATTTCTTCTTTTTAATAACATTGTATAATATTCCAGCAATATTAACACTTTCTTCTGATCCAATCAGTAATAATTTAATAATATTAAACATGTTTTTAAGACTAATATAAGGATCTAAATCATCTTTAATAAATTCTTTCATCAAATTAATAAAGGACATTTTAGTTAATTTATTATAAGTTTCATAATCGTTCTTTATTTTTTCTATGATCTTATCATTATCAAAAATAATAATGTCAAATAATGAAATATTTTTAATATATGATTTTACGAAAATCTCATCAATATAATCAATATTATAAATAGTCATTTCGAGATCTTTCTTTTTCTTATAAATTATATTGTTACACAATTGCGATGTCCTTATAATAATATTTAATGGATCGTGTTTGATATAACCTGTAAACATAATATAGGAATCTTTATATTTGATATACATATTAGCATAATTTTGTATCAATATCATATTGTCGGTTTCAGCTTCTGTTATAGATATTTGTTTTGTTATGTTTTTGTCAGTGATAATATCATAAGTGAGAATACTAAAAATCTCATCATAAAATTCTAATAGATTGTTTGTTTCCATATCAAATAAATATTTATATTCGAAATCGATAATAATTGATAATGCGATTTGTATAGAAGGAAATCCAATAGTTGAACCTAATTTCAGTATTAAGTTATTAATTTTATCATATGGATTTGTAATATTAGTAATACCAATCATATTATGTACATGTACTAACTGATTCAATCCAACTATATTACTTTCATTCGTTTTAATTTTAATATTTTGATATAATTCATCAGAATCATTGTCGTAAATTTCCACAATAGTATCGTTATATTTGGAATTAAGTAATCTAATTACATCATTAATATTTTTAAGATATAGATTTCTTTCTTTAATATTTATAATATATTTAGTGTAACAATTCTCGATATGAGTTTGAAATGCTGATAAATATAATGAATATTTATGATAATCATTTGTAAGATTTTTAATCTTGAAATCCTTTATAACATCCTCCATATTAATATATAATGTTAAAATATATTTTATAAAACTTAATGAATTTAAATAAAATATAAAAATATATAATTGAAGCGCGTCTCTTTTTTAAAAAAATATATATAGGTGTATAGTATATAATAAACATGTCATCTAAACAAACTAAAAAAGCGACCAAGGAAACCAAATCAGTTGAAGTTCCAAAGAAAACTGAACCTGTTGTAGAAGCCCATAAAAAAGGAGGCGCGAAGAAGGTTGTTGAAAAAAAGGTTGTAGCTCCCAAGAAAGTTGAACCAGTTGTAAAAGAAGTCACTCCACAAAAAGCGACTAAAACCGCAGTTGAAAAAGTGACTAAAACCGTAGTTGAAAAAACTGCTGATAAACCTAAGAAACAAGTAAAGAAAGCTGGTAAAAAACTTGCTAAAAAGGTTGCGAATAAAGAAGTTGTTCCTAAGACTGAAGGCAAAGGAAGCCGTACCCGTTACTTTAAAGTCTTTGTCGACGGTGAGGAAGCGCCTCATGGACGCTTTTCAGGTGCCAAACCGAAACAAGCCGCAAACAAAGCGCTTACTTCCCTTGCGAAGGCCTTAGAACAAAATGGCGGAGCAGGTGGAAAGATTAACTTCAGCATTGTTGAATGCACCCGTGGTAGCAAACATAAGAAATATGAATATACAGGTGAAAGAGTTAAATTAGATACTCCTATGCGTGTTAAAATTGGCAGCGGTCCTGATGCTAAAGAGATTGTATACAATTATAGCAATCGTGTCATGAAGGCCAAAACTGCATAAATTTTTATTACTATTATAATATTCTATACATATTATATATATAGAATGCTAAATACTATACCATTAAGAAAAAATAATAACAATGAACAACATATTACCGAGGAAACAATTATCGACGAAAGTATTAGAAAAATAGAAGAAAAAACTAATGAACCATTCGAAGAAAATTTACTTCCAAGACACATTGGTGGAAATATTTTTGCAATACAAGAAAAAGATCAAAATATTGATAATAAAATAATTAAAGATGAAATACAAAACTTTAATTTAGATGTTATACATAATAAAGATATTCATATACCAAACATGAATGATGATAAAAAAATAATAGTAAGTATCAATGAAGAATTATCCAAAATTTCGGTATTCGATGAAAATAATAAATTAATAGGGTTTTTTACGATTTATCATATTATTAAATATTTGGGAAATGTATATGATACAAAACAACAATTTTTAACAGATATTGATCAAGAAATATTTAAACAAAGTAAGGTTCTCATTAAAAAATTAATATTTAAATTAAATTATAACAAAAAAGATAAATATACTGATATTATAATTCTGGATCATACCAAGTCAGGATTTATGGGCGATGTAGAACTATTAGTAAAATTAAACAATTTATTAGATAATTATCATAAAAATAAATTACAAAATGATTTAGCTCACGTCGAACCTCATAATAAAGTTAAAATAGAACAAACTGTAAATAAATTTGTTTTTTTTATGATTAATTATACAATTAAGATAATTTCACATATTAGTGAAATGATTAAAGACGATAAAAAAGAATCTAAACAAGTACTGAAACAACAATTATTAAAATATTCAATTGGATTAAATTATAAACTTAACTTATTTGTACAAGAACAATTAAAATTTATTCATAATCAAAATAAAAAAATTCAAGAATCACTAGACGAAAATATTAAAATCAAAAAAATAATTATGGAAAGACTTGATAACGGTATTAAAAATATTAAAAGTAATAATTATGATAAGCAAATCTCTCCACTTAAAGAAAAAACAAAATCTCTTTCAGCTTCAATGTACTACGAATATTAAAGCGAATAGATATACAATCTATCCACTTCAATGTACTACGAATATTAAAGCGAATAGATATACAATCTATCCACTTCAATGTACTACGAATATTAAAGCG
>Ga0154020_10000729_pt1 | contig 40475 bp, 36 predicted proteins | sample Klosneuvirus_201_FD_109709 | JGI IMG/M metagenome (GOLD analysis project Ga0154020, IMG submission 109709) | Active sludge microbial communities from wastewater, Klosterneuburg, Austria - Klosneuvirus_20160825_MG | ecosystem: Engineered > WWTP > Aerobic digester > Activated sludge | place... | reverse complement strand
GAAGAGCATTCATAGTCCGCGACTGCTGCCAGACGATGCCGCTCAGCAGCGACACTGCGCCAATCAGACAGCCATCCACCACCGGGAGTAGTTCAACCACCATGGCAGCCCCCCGACGGTGAATGGGTCGCCACGTTGCCGACGGATTTTGGGTAGATCCATCCGGCGCTTGCCAAGGACAAAATTTCCGGCATGCTTGCCTCGCTTTGAGACGGGCTTTTCCCTGCCAAGAGTGGGCCTGTCTCGGGTGATGCCGTCGGGAAACCGACGGCTTTTTTTTTGCACTTTTGTGTCGCTAGGTTCCCAAAAGTTACCAAGTAGTCAATTGAATAGCAAGAGTGAGCAAAATAATGACCGCTTGGGAGTTTTAAAACAGCGACGATAAAGTAGTCATGTGAGACGGAATCAGTAGACCATTCAATGAGTAGGATAATGAACAAAGGGCCGGGGGTTCTCGTGCTACAAGGTGCCTATGGACATCGGAAATGTGTCGGCAGACGAATCGGTGCGCCTGTGCGCTGGGTTGTCTGCGCGACTCAGATCGGCGCGGGAATCGAGAGGACTCACCAGGCGAGCCCTGGCTGCTCAAGCCGACCTCGCACCGGGAACGGTGAACAGCCTCGAAGCAGCGGACCGAAACGTCGGAGTGGCAACGGTTGAGCGACTGGCAACCGTGATGGGTGTATCGCCCGCGTGGTTAGCCTACGGTGCTCAACCGGTTCGACGAGTGTTCAACTATCACGTCGCACCGGGATTTGATCCGCTTGGATACCTTCGGCATGTGGATGCAGTCGTTCGCGGGGTGGGCGGCAAGCTCGATCCATCGATGCTGTACATCGATCCATTCAGCGCGGTTCAGTATGCGGCGCTCACGGAGGGGGCGAAGCAGCTCCCGCTGGAGGCAGCAAGTCGGTTCATTTCGGGCATTGAGCCGTGGTCTGTGATTGCAATGGGCAGCGGCATGGCGCGGCACGAGACACGTCTCGTCGAGCTGATTTCTCGTCAGACAAGGAGATACGAGGATGATTTCTCGATCTACCTCTTTCTCATTGAGATTAGCCATACCTTGCTGGTGGGCGGCTATACGCACGCAATGGAGCGACTCCAGGGCAACGTCCCCGTGACTGCGATTGAGGGAGACTTTGAGGGGCTGCCGTCGTTTATGCACTACTTCGCGCCGCAGGGACCACGGCGCAAGCTGGTGACGATGCTCGGGTTCACCATCGGCAACCTTCCCAATGAGATCGATTTTCTGAGAGAGAGCCTGGTCGGCTGCACAAGCGGAGACCTGCTCTTGGTTGATTTTGGGTTGCGCCAAGGAAGCATCAAAGAAGAAGCGGCGGCATCGCTCGCACGGGCCAAGCCGCACCTGTCGTTTCTGACCAAGCCGCTATCTCGCGTCTATGGGGAGGACAACATCGCGATCGACTCCAAAATCGCAAACCGCTGCCCGATTCCCAACAGCTACGCGCTGGAAATCTACGCAACCGTCAAGGACCGAAGGTTCATGGTGGCATCGTGGCGGCGCTACGACGCAAAGTCCTTGTTTGATGCGTTTGGTTCGATTGGATGGCACCACGTTGGGTCATGGACGTTCGACGACGAAAAACCAAACTGTCTGGCTCTGTTCAAGAGGAATTAAGAAGATGACCCGGCTGAGCCGTCTGTCGCTGGGGGTTCTGCTTTGGATTCCTTGCATGGTTTTCGCCCAATCCGACCTCTCCCCTCTCCAGCGCCCATCCCGACCGATGCGGGAGGCGGCGCAGACTCACTTTCAGTCGGGGCTGCGGTTCTTCAGTCGGGCCAATGTGACGCCGCTCTCGTCGAATTTGAAGCGGCGCACCGTCTGAGCGCAGAGCCGGACCGTAGAGTAGGCACTCGGCGCCGTGCCGGCTTGCGCCGGTCGGTTTCCGAGGACCTCTCACCGAACCCGACGTGCCCCTTTCGTTAGGCATCGGGCTTCATCTTGTTGTCAGCGTGCGTTCTTCGCGATGATCGCATTGTGCTGCGCACGATCCCCGGCGCAGCAGTCCGTTCGCGCAGCCGGCACGGTGCTGCGAGACCCCAGGCGCTCCGCGGTCTGCGCCAAGCACATCTCGAAAAAACGCAAGGGTCATCTTGTTACAGTGTCTTCCCATTGCGGCTGAGACGGAGCCATATTTCTCGAAAAATACCCCCGTTTAGCAATTTCAATCCCCGTCAAGCATGAAGAGTCCTTGGGGTGGCTTGTTGGAGGAGCCAGGGGTGTCGGTAGCGGACCATGGCGTCGAGCCAAGTGAGGAGCTTCCGGGCACAAGCAATCAGCGCAACTAGTTTGTGACCGGCGGCAACACCCGTCGATGCTGCCCTATAAGAGGCGTCCCATTTGCATCTTTTCCAGCCAGTGTAGCCGAAGGCACCCGATGCATCGCCAGCGCCGCTCGCCGAAGCGCCTCTCCGACCACCACCGCCCGCGTAAGCAGCGGCAGCGTCGGCCCCGTAAGCGCCAGCTCGGCCACGGTCGGCAAAAGTCCGTGAGAAAGCTCGGTTTGTTCGTTCATCATTGCGACTCGTAGCGGCACCGTATCAAAGTCCTCCGAACCCGCCAGCCCGAATCCTCACGCCAGCACGGTCCACTACCCAAGACGCCACTACTCACGTTTCTTCACGAAAAAAAACCGCGCAAAACGTTGGGGTATCGAGCGCTACGGAGCGGAGGGCAGGGCTTCACTAGGAGTCTTTCCATCGCAGCACTTTTTGTACTTCTTGCCGCTGCCGCAAGGACAGGCATCGTTCCGACCCGGCTTGGGAGGCGCAATGTACGGGCTCTCTGCAACGTAGTTGGAAACGAGCTGCGGGCGATTGTTCTTCTTCGCAACAGCGTCGTGCTGGAGTCGCTCTGCATGCTCGATTTCACTTCGCAGCACGGTGGCCTCTTCGACCTTGCCCCGCTCGTCCAGGACTTCCAGTAGAACCCGTGAAGCTGCGATAAACCAGCTACGACTCTCCTTCAGCGCGACCATCTGGCGAGCACTCGCCTCCAATCGGTCCAAATCGCCAACACAGCGGAAGAACTCGAGCGCGGAATGGAGCACATCGCTTGACTCAGGATGCTCGGACAGAAGCTGCTCCATCTCCGCCGTCGCTTCCTCCTTCCGACCTGCACCAAGGAGCAAAAAATGATGCTCGGGCAGCCAGCTCTCCATTTCAGAGCCCAGAACCGGGCTCAGCAGATCATGAAGCCGAAGTGCATCCTCTGCTCGCTCACAGTCCTGCAAGGTGTTGAACACCGACTCCATCCACTCCATGAGCATCGCATCGCAGAACTCGTCGAGCGCATCGATCTGCGTCGGCCTGCTCTGTAGCTCTGTCCCGAGCCTGGTAAGTAGCGCCACGCAATGATCGAGAGACTCAACAGGAATGTCTGCTTCCGGCAAGTCTTCATGGAACTCCCCGCAGTCCTCACAGGGAAGCTCTGTCTCGGAGCGGGCCCCGAAACAGTCCTCGCAGGCCCGCGCCAGATCTTCCGCCAGTGGCAGCAGATCCGCGTCAAGCTCAGGAGGGACATACTCTTCCCCTTCGGCGTCCGGATACTGCTCTGGCGCCTCTCCCACCGACGCCAAGAGACACGGATACGAGACTCCTTCCTGTTTGACTCCTTCCGATTCCACGCGGATGTGATGTAGCAGCTCGTCTCCGAAGTCGAACAGATACAGGAACTCCTTGCCTGCCTTACAGCCTCCCTCCTGAAGCGAAATGCGCGGATTTCCATCCGAGAAAATTCCGCTCTGATCCCACGCCCGACCAGAAAGAAAAAACGCATACATGTGATCGTCATCCAGCGCGAAGTGCTGCTGGATCGCGTGGTGCAGATCGCGAAAGGTCTGCGAGGCCAGAAGCTGGACGGTACGAGACACAGAAGGAGCACGCTCAGGAACGATGTGAAAGACATACGTTCGCAAAGCTAGCTCACTCCGCTCTGCCGCACTCATCCGTGAAGTAGGAGTCGCTTTAGACACAGCTTTGTTTTTGCGCATGAGCGGACAATGCGTCCGCGAAATCGCGAGATCAAGTGAGATCTCTGGCAGAGTCTGCTTGATGTTGCGTTATCCTTGCTTTGTATCGAATGCATGCCGCTTCGCTCGCGCGGTGGCATCCAGGTGCCGCGCTTCCTTGTGCCGTCCAGTCTCGTGGAGGATGCGAATGAGCTGCGACTGGACTTGGTCATATAGCCCCAAATCAGGCGGTATCTTGCGGAGCATGCTTCGAGCAAGACGCTCAGCGTCAGAATGGCTGCCTGCTACGACGTACATTTCGAGGATATCCGCAACCAGATCGGGAGGTGGTGGGCTGTGGCGGATCTCAGATTTCGCTTGTTGCCAGGCGGCCTGCTCCTGCCCGGCCATGAGAAGGAGGAGCGGACGGTAAATGACCCCCCACCCGTCGCCACTGAGCCCAGTTGAGTGCTCTTGAAGTTGCAGCGCATCGTCGAATCGCCGGTTATGACAAAGCTCTCTGATGATCTGCTTCAGCCAGCGCAGTACGTTCACGTTCGCGGCCAGCGAGAGCGGGGCAAGCTGCTGGGGACGGTTCGTGAGCGACGCACAGAGCTGGAGTGCCAAGTCGCGGTCGAGAGTCAGCTCATCCTGATCGGTCTGAATCTGTTCCGCCTTGCGGCGATCCAGAAACGACAGGAAGGACTCACGAAGCTCTTTGACCAAGTAGTGAAGATCCGCGTCGAGTGGCGGCTGTTTTTGGGAAAGAGAAGAAGAAACGTCTGTGCTCTGCATAGGCCGCAAGATGCGGCGCCGCGCAGAAAATGACAACACAGCAAACGAGATATTCTATGGATGTGTTCGGTCAGCCGTCGTCCGAGCTTTCCTCGCGAAACCTCGACACTTTCGGACCGGCGGCGACAGTCTGCAGTGTTGGTGGTCATTTCAGGGTCTGCTCACAAAGCACTCTCTCCAAGTTGCGTCGAACGTCCCTTGGAAAACTCACCGCCAGAGAGTGTTCCTCCTCCGCTCCCCAACTGGCCACGGCCTCTGAAAGAACGTCCAGATAGATACGGAGCTCGGATTCCGGCAGGGCTGGGAGGTCACCATGCCGCAGTACCACCATCCGCTGTTTCATCCAATGCAGGTCACGCAGACAGTCTGAGAGTGCGTCCCAGTTGAACCCAAAGTAACCCGGCAGTTGCAGCTCGACATAGAGAGCTTCCAGCAACGCAGAGGAACTAGCAATGCCCGTCGGCAGATAGGCAACATACACATCCGGACCAGCCTCAGGCGCGTCTTCAAATCTGAAAAGGTGGGAACGATCCAAATTGCGTGCCTCACTTGAGCGGAACAAAGGTCTGATAGTGATCAGGTGTGTAGTACATCTCGCCGCCTTTTCCAATGACTACGCGCTGCGGGCCGGGTCCGTGAGTGCCTGGCGTCGGATGAACGTATTCTCGATAGTAGCCCGGAGACTGATTCGGGAGCGATGGCGTGTCACGACCGGGCAAGGGATGATTTCGAAAAACCGCGCCGTCATTGCGGTGCGGAAATCGACCTCCCGATTCGATCCGATCGAGCGTTGGTTTCAGGTCCACAGTTCCCTCAAGAACTGTTCCTGTTCGACGGTCGATGACAGTGGTTCCACTCACGAATCGGGTGGGGCGATCCTTCGCAGCAGCAACCACTCGCTCCACATCTCGAACATGCTCCGCCGCCTCGGCTGTCCGTTCAACCTTTCGCAGCGCACCAAGCGTTCCGATTCCATCAGTGAGCACTCCCATCGCCGCATCTGCTGCAATAGAGGTGGTTGCGCGACCGAGCGACTCGCCCTTTTCGTAGGCCGGCTTGTCTAGCCATTCCTTCGTCGCCACGATCACGCCGTGTGCCACTCGCACCACGTCCTCACGCGAAGCATTCCGAACAGCATGTTCCATCGCGTGAAGCGGGGCCAGCGCTCGTAGCTCGCGGCCAGCCTGCATGTCCTCGACGAATTCGCGTCCAGTCTTGGCAAGCCGATCTGGCAGTTCCTTAGTGTCCTGATAGATCTGCCGACCCTCTTCGCCGACTCCCTTCGCAAAGCCTCGCGCAAACTCTGTTGCGGACTCACCGAGGCTGGGTCGCTCCGGACGAACAGGAGATGATATCGAAGCTGGGCTCGCCTCCGGTTGGTGAGTCGGCGTAACCGGACCAGTCGCAAATTGCTCTGCTTGCGGACTACTAAACTCACTGGCGGGCTGTTTGTGTTCACGCCGTTCTCGATGGTTCTTTGACTTCTGGGGCGCGGCAGCGGACGGATCAGCAGCCGCTGGTGTCGTCGCTGGGCTCGGATTGGGAATCGTTGGCGCAGCTGGAATGAATGGCTGCGGCCCGCTTGGCGGCGACACTGGCATCAGGTCCGAACCGACCTCGCGGAGCGGCGCATCCATCGGGACAAGCTGTCCACCCATATCGCAGAACTTCCCGCTTGCATCCCGCTTCCCTAAATGGCGCAGAGGCTTGTCGTATTTTCCGTCTTCATACAGAAAACACTCGTCGGTCAGCCAGTCCTCGCCACGCCGATGCGCTTCGTTTGCAAGCTCTGCTTCCGTCCATTCCTGTTTCAACTTTTCCCACAGCCAAGGCCAGGGTGACGGAACCATCTCGCGATTGGGAATCGGAGGACGGGAATAGGCATGATCTGCTGTCTCCCTTCCGATGTGATAGTCGGGACCACCGATGTAGATCGCGCTGGGGGCGATGCTGTTGCCACGACCTTGGACATAGCCACCGCTGAGCGATGTTCCGTTGTCCCATGCAAAGTGCACAGACAGACCGAAGCCACCGCGCAGCGGAGCGGTATTCCGCGAACCGAACAGACCTTGCAGAACTCCGAATCCCTGCACCGTTGCGCGCGACATCCACGGTAAATGAATCCGGAGCGACGTCGAAAGCTCACTATCCGTTCGTCTCTGTGTGAGCAGGAATCCCAAGCTTGCAGTGATTCCCATTCGCCAAAACGGCTGGTCCACAGCCGCGCGCAGAGCCGTCAGAGGGGCAAGACCTCCGAGGTCATTGGCCCCTTCAAACTTAGGAATCTGCAGCTGCTGCTGGAGCTGAAGTCCGAAGGTGAACTCACTATCTGGCACGGGATTCCGAAGCAGGGGAAACAGGACCCCCTTCACGTTCAGGAGTGCTGGTCCGTTCTGAAACACCACGCCATGGTCCACCTGATTCCAGATTCCCAGCGTCCCACCCATTCCGATCTCGACGCGATGGAACAGAGACATCGAAGCGCCGTATCCGACGGTCGCGCCGAAGCCTCGGGAGTCTGAGGAGGGCAGCAGAACGACATCCGCGATGTGAAAGTGCGCTGTGAAGTAATCAATTCGGTTGCACGGAATCGGAGACTTCGCGCAGCGGGAACCGAACGCCATCCGAAGCGGAGCCGCTGGCAAGACAGACGGCTCTGCTTGCACCAAGATCGGGAGCAGCATCCAAGTCACAATCACAACAAGCCAACGAATCAGGACCAACACGCTCGGCACCGTAGTCCACGCAAGTGACAACCGCAAGCCAGCGTCAGCGCCGTGGTGCCAGCCGTCACAAGCTGATATGAAAGAGTGCGAGCCCTTCCGCCATGCCCACCCCAATCATCCGCCTCGAAGATCGCAGACGTAAGACACCAACGCGCGGCCCATCGGGGAATGGTTCCGGCTCGGTCCTGTGTCCGCGATGCCGACGCCCCATTCCTGCCTCATCGACAACGTGTCCTGAGTGCGGTGTCCACTTCCAAGGCTGGGCTGAGGACTTCACAGAATCAAGGCCAACGCTGCTTCGCAACAACACCGGGCGCTACGTCCTGCTTGCTGCCGCCGTCCTCCTGATACTCGTCATGCTCCGCGCGCTGCTCTGGCGGCATTAACGCCAACTCCGGTGAATGCTATCGCCATATCGACCCTTCGCTGCTCCCAGGGCGCGAAGCATGTCGTCTATCCGCCGCCGCGAACCGTCATCAACCATGTCCCTCCGATTTTGACCACAACCGCTCCGATTAGCCCGAGCGCTCGCCGTTGTCCTTCCAACAGTAGCGTCCGCCCATTGCAACACCCCATCCGTCGCTGCAAAACGAGAGCTTGACAGGTTCCCTTCGGTCTCTCGGTAGAGTAAATCGAGTAGTTGGGGGTGGGTTCCTTGGGGGCCTAGCATGGACTGACTGAGGCGCTGGATGGCTTGGCGATCGAGTCGAGGCAGAAGGATGGTCTCTGCTCCTTGAAACTGACTGGGCAGGCTGGGACTCTCGTCGTCGCGGAAACTGGCGATGATGAGAAGTGGGATCTTTGGGAGTACCATCTGAAGCAGTCGCAGAATCTTCAGACTCTCTGCTGTCGCCCAGTGCAGGTCTTCCAGGAGGAGCACAAGAGGAGTCCGGGAGGTGGTCAGGACCTGAATCAGGACTCTGCGAATGCGGTCCTTGGTGGCGGATGTCCCGAGGGTGGACGGGTCCGGAATATTCCTCCCGAGCAGCAGGGACAAGTCTGGAACCAGATCCTTGAGCACCGCGAGTTCCTGATCACTGAGATCCGTGGCCAGGCTAAGTGCGCGCAGCGATTCCTGAAAGATCTGGTACGCAGTTCCTCCGCTGCTCACCGCTTGACCGCGCAGGGTTCGGATTCCTCGCACCAAGGCAATCGTCCGCAGCTCGTCGAGAAGCCGTGACTTCCCAACGCCGCTCTCTCCGCCCAGAAGAATGAGGGAACCCTGACCATGTGCGGCGCTACGGAGTGCGGACTCGAGGCGAGACAGCTCACGATCTCTTCCGACCAAGACGGCTGCTTGCAGAAAGCTATCACGGGTCTCTGCGGTATCTGCGGGAAGCGGCGTGCCAGTCTGCACCTGCTGAATCGCAGACAGTCTGTGTAGCACTTCTGCTGCATGTGGTGGTCGCTGACTGGGCTCTGTGGCTAGCAGGGATTGCAGAAGCTGAGCGAGCCGCGGGTCGAGTGTTCCAGCATCAAGCTCGGGCTCTGCCGCCTGCGACAGCGCGGTAAGACTCACGGTCGCTGGGGCCATCGTGAGCGCTCCGTCTCTGTGGGTGCCGGCGAAGGGATCGCTGTCATACAGAATGCGGCTCGACTCCTCACTTGTGGAATCAGAGAGACTGGTCACGGTCCCAAGCCGCTGGAGCGGGCGGAACGGCAAGCGTCCAAGGAGCATCTGATGGAGGATGATTCCCACCGCATACAGATCGGCTGCCGGACTCGGTACGCCTCCAACCAGGACCTCGGGCGCGATATAGGCGAGGGTGCCACTGATCTCTGCATGTACCCCGCCATGACTCGCGATGCCGAAGTCGAGGAGCTTGAGCTGTGGACTCTCCTTGCCAAAGACGACCAGGACGTTGCTCGGTTTCAGATCCCGATGGACGATGTTGTGGCGGTGCAGATAGGAGAGCGCGCGGAGCAGCTGCGCTACGATGTCCAGCTTTTGCGACAGGCACGCGGAACGGCTCGCGGTCAGTAGATCGCGCGGCGCCTCGAGGAGTTCCATCGTAAAGAAGGGCTCCTGATCCTCATCAAATCCAAAGTCCAGCACGCTGACGATGTTGGGATGTCGGAGAGTCGCGAGGGTTCGGAACTCATTGGCCAGCGCCAAGCGGAGTGTGCGATGAGGCGAACGGAGCTGCGAGCTGGGCGTGCCAGCGGAGTGCTGACCGATCGAAGCATGAAGGGTCTGGGTCTGAGAAAGCGACGAGAGAGCCACTCGCTTGAGAGCCACCTGCCGTCCGGTGAGCCGATCCAGGACGCGATATACGCATCCCATTCCGCCTTCGCCAATCAGCGCTAGCTCTTGATATCGCTGTCCTACCAACACGGAGAACCCCCTATCCGCTATGGCGCCCCGCTGCTGCGCAGAGCGAAGACTAGAACCGCAATCGCCTCAGCATGACAGATCTGCCCCTTGGGGACTACAGCAAACCCGCTTCTATGCTCTGCTGCCAGAGAGTGGGGCGGCTTCGACGGGCCTTACCGGGCTTGCGGACTGCGCACGATGAACACGCTGCATGTGCTGTGGTTTGCGACCTGCGCTGCCGTCGTTCCAAGCAGTCGCTCGAGATAGCTGTAGCCATGACTACCGAGCACCAGCAGATCGATGTCTGTTTGGTCGGCGCGCTCGACGATCGGTCGCCAGACGGCGAGATCGGAAATGACCGGCGGCTCTACCACGATGCGCGGATGATCGCCGGCAAGCTGCATAAGCTCACGCTGCGCACGGGCGATCTCGCGCGCCTCCAGATCATCTTGCTCGGTCTGACCCGCGGGAGGAATGTCGACCGGGACGTGGAGGACCTGGAAGATCCGCAGCTCGGCCTCGAACGCATCTGCGATCGCACAGGCTGCCGCTAGTACGTCCGGGGATCGTGGGGAACCATCCAGTGCAACCAAGATGCGACGAATCATAAGGAGTGCTCCGTTTTCGCGCGCGCGAGCAGCGTAAACAGCGCTGGAATCAAGAACAGCGATAACAGCGTGGACGACGCCAGACCACCAACTACGGCCAAGGCCAAGGGTCGATTGGACGCTGCGGCTTTTTCAAGACCGAGGGCCGTAGGGAGTAGTCCGGTGATGGTGGCGAGGCTCGTCATGGCGATGGGAATGAAGCGTACGCGCGCCGCTTGCACCACCGCATCAAACATCGGTGAGCCTTCCTGTAGGAATCGGTTGGCCGCGTCGACCAGCAGGATGCCATTTGAAACCGCAATTCCTACCACCATGAGCATTCCCATCAGTGCCGTAATCGAAAATCCCTGTCCAGCGGCGAGAAGTGCCAGGACGATTCCCACCAACGAAACCGGAATCGTAAACAGCATGATCAGCGGCAGCCGGAGCGACTTAAACTGTGACGCCATGATCATGAACACGACCATGATTGCCAGCGCAATAACCACGCCCAGACCCGCGAAGGTCGTTCGCATCAGCTCGACCTGTCCGACGAAGCGAAAGCGCAGACTCGCGGTTCGGGGATCTCGCTGTAGTCTTTGCTCTAGCTCTGCCGCCGCGCTGCCGACATCACGTCGTTCAGTCTGCATGAAGATGGTTGCAACGCGCTGGAGGCGATTCCTTTCGATCGCGATCGGTCCGAGCGAGCGCCGAATCTGTCCATAGGAACCAAGCGTGATGGTCCGTCCTTGTTCGCTGATGCGCAGCGGTACGGTGGTGAGCGAGGCCGGATCGTTGATCCGTTTTCTGTCGAGAGAAGTGACTACGTAATAGGACTGGCCGTTGTTGCCATCGACCCATACGCTGGGGCTGTTGATGTTGCCGAGCGTTGCTTCGAGGGTGGCCTGGGCAGCGTTGCGGAGAGTGACTCCAACCATTCCTGCTTTGCTGCGCTCTGTCTCGATGCGGACCTCGGGATAATCGATCTGAAGCTGTGGAACAATGTCGCGGATTCCGGGAACCTCGCGCGCAACCTGGGCCACGGCCTGCGACTGTTCGTACAGCTCATCGAGAGAGTCTCCCGCTAGCTCCACCACAATCGGTGCTTGGTAGCCGTTGGCAAAGACGCTAGCGACCAGTCCGCCCGGCCACTGCAAAAAGTCCACGCCCGGATAATGCGAGATCAAGATCGAGCGAGCGCGATCGGCTAGCTCTCGCTGCGTGATCGAGCGATGTTCAGCGTCGGAGAGTTCGAGTCGAATGAAGCCCATGTGCGGACCGGCGTTGGGACTGTTCATCGCGGCGCGCGCATTCTGCGGACTCCCAACGTTGGAAAGAACCAGAGAGACAGAGCCCTCCGGAAGCTCTCTGCGCAGGGTCTCTCCCATCTCGCGGATGCGCTGGGCGGCCTGGGTCAGCGACGTACCGGGAGCTAGCTTGATGTAAATCCGCTCCATACTCTCGTCTATTTCGGGAAAGAACGTGCTGGGCAGCTGGGTGGCAAACCAACCACTCATTCCGATGAGCAGAAGCGAGGCCAAAAGGAGGACCCAGCGGAAGGGTAGTACGGCCCGAAGAGTCGCTGCGTATTTGTCGGCCACCCACGCAATCGCAGAGCCCAAGCGGCGCGCCCACGGACCCGGTTCACGATGCGGATCACCTAGCAAATAGCGACACGCGACCGGAGTCACCGTCATGCTGATCAGATAGCCGGCAATCATGCCAACCGCGACGGTAAGAGCCAGCGGAGAAAACAGCTTCTTTGCGAGTCCGTACAGCAGCAGCACTGGCAGGAGTACCGCAATGGTGGTCAGCGTTGCCGCCAGAGTGGGGAGGGCGACCGCGCTGGTGCCATGGAGTGCGGCTTCCTCTTCTCCTTGTCCAGAGTGGCGCTGCCGATGCACTGATTCCAAGACCACTACCGAGATATCGACCAGCGGTCCCATCGCCAAAGTAAGTCCGCCGAGCGTGAACGCATTGAGAGTCTGCCCGGTCGCGTACAGCACCAGCAGAATGCTCGCAAACGCGATCGGCAGCGCGATTAGCGCGACCAATACCGCCCGCAGGTTTTGCAAGAACAGCAGAATCACCAGCGCGACCAAGAACAGGGCTTGAATGACTTCCTTACGTAGTCCGCTGTAGCTCTGGCGGACAAACGTAGACTGATCGAAGATCGCGCGTACCTTCATTCCGGGGGGCAGCGTCTTTTGCATTGTAGCGACGGAAGATTTGACCTCATCGACAATCGCGAGGGTATTGCCGCCGGGCACTCGCAGCACATTTAGGTATACCGCTTCAAGTCCATCAACGGCCACCGCTTGGGTCTCTGGAGCGCCTCCGTCTTCGACCCGCGCCACGTCGCGCAGCAGCACGGGCCGACCCTGCTTGAGCTTCACCACCGCATCGCCGATTCGCTTCACCTGCTGGGGGACTGCGTTGGTATAGACGTTGGCGTCAAAGCCCGGAGTGATGAACTTTCCCGACGGCAAGAGCGCATTGGTCTGCGCAACGGTGGCTGCTACTTCGGAAGAGGTCAGTCCCCGCGCCTGCGCTCCCATTGGGTCGATGATCACGTTGATCTGACGCTGCCGACCACCATTTGGAGAGGCGCTGGCCACACCGGCAATTCCTTCAATCACCGGCTCAATGACGTTTTGCGCGTAGTCGTACAGCTGGGGTCCGGTAAATGTCTCTCCCGAAACCGCAATCTGGATCACCGGTGCATTCGAGGGATCATATTGGAGGACGAACGGCGGTAGGACTCCCAAAGACTTAGGAACCGCCGCCATCGCAAACGCTACTTGCTGCTGCACGAGGATCTGCGCCGAGTTGAGATCGGTTCCCCACTTGAGCCAGACATAGACCACCGAGAGATCGTTGCGCGAGACGCTCTGCACATGATCCACGCCAGGAGTGGCACTGACGTATTTCTCGATGCGCCAGGTGATGGTCTTTTCGACATCTTTGGGACCAAGACCCGGTGCCATCGTACCGACGACCAGGACCGGCGGTGTCAGCTCTGGAAAGGTATCGACGCTCATGCGCGGCACAATGACTACGGCAAAAATGATGATCGCCAAGCTGATCATCAGCACGGCGATGGGATTGCGAAGCGAGAGACTGGTCATGGGCGTCCTCCTTGCGGAGACTCCAGCTTGTCGAGCACAGGGTCTCCGTCTTTGAGCAGAGCCCGGCCTTCACTCACTACGTGGGTTCCCGGCAGCAGCGTTGGCGCGACAAACAAGCTTCCGTTGGCCTCTCCCATCACCGCGAGCTTTAGCTTGCGCGCGACGCCGGACTGCACGACAAACAGAGTCGCAAAGTCATCCCGCACTGCAGCGGCGCGCAGCGGAATCTTGGTCGCCGACTTCGACTCGCCGACTTCGATCGCAATCTCGGCAGTGGTTCCCACCGGGATCTTTCCTTGTGCGTCTTGCAGATCGACCTCTGCATGCACGGTGCGTGTTCCCGCATCGGCGGAGGGAGCCCGCCGCGAGATCACTCCCGGCATGGTCTTTCCAAGCGCAATCACGCGCAGCTCTACCGGCGTTCCTTCTGCGACCACGGAAAAGTCGGTCTCTGGAACATCGAGCAGCACCCGTACTTTGTCGCGCGCTATCAGCGAGAGGATCGCGGAACCGGGCCGGGCAAAGCCACCGGGATCGAGCATGCGATCCGCAATCTCGCCATCAAACGGAGCATGCAGTACGCAGTCATCGACCTCGAGGGAGGCCCGGACCAGTCGCGCATCCGCTGCGAGTAGCTCGGCCTGTTTGCTCGCGCTGTCCGCTGCTTTCCGTTCCACTTCATTGGGAGAGACAAAGCCTCCTTCCAAGAGTCCCGACATCCGTCCCACTTCTTTGCTGATCGCTTCCTGCGTGGCACTGAGCGCCCGCGCCTGCATCTGCATCGCTCGGCTCTGTGCCGATGCACTCTTGCAGTCCAGCGTTGCCAGGACCTGTCCCTTTTTTGCGGACTCCCCTGGCCGTACCAGCACGGTGTCTACGTAGGCGGCGGAAAACTGCGGACCGATCCTCGCTTCCAGCCATGGTGCAATCGTGCCGACATAGCGACGGGACGGACGGTATTTTGCCGCCTGCGCTTCGATGGTTGAGACGCCTCTGGGAGTGCTACTGAGCGCAACCTGATTGATCTCGGATCGCGAGCGCAGCAGCAGCGCTCCGGTTGCAATGGCGATCAGCACCACGCCAACGCCAATGCCGATGGGAATCTTGAGTTGGGAGCCGGAATCATTGCGAATCGTCACGGACATAGGAAACCTCGAGCCTATAGGCCTTGTGCGATGCTGCGGTTCCAGTGGGCGCGCGCGCGGGCGATCTCGAAGCGACCCACGGCCAGCTGAATTTCACTATCGGTACGCAGAGCCTCGGCATCGGCCAACTCGACGCTGGTGCTCAGGCCAGCCTTGAAGCGCGCGCTGGCTTGTTCGTAGTTCTTTTGTGCGGCGAGCGCGGCGGCTTCCAGTGCGGGCACAGCGGTCTCGGCAATCCGAAAGCCGGTGTACGCACGCTGAATCTCGCTGAGCAAGCGGCGCTTCGTGACATCGACCTCCTGCCGCAGCACTTCTTCCATTGCTTGGCTCTGGCTGCGTCTCGCGAGCAGTACGCCATCGAACAGAGTGGTCTGTAGGACCAGTCCGATGTCCCAGTTGGGAACGGTGGGCAGCCAGCCAGATTGTCCCGACGGACCGCTGCTCTGCGGAGCGCCTCCTGCCCGACCACTTACGCCGGCGGTCAGCGCCACGCTCGGAGCCCACTGGAGAGTAGTGGCTTTTGTCAAGGCGTGCTGACTTTCCAGCCTTGCGAGCGCGGCCCGTACGCCGGGATCGTGGGTTAGCGCATGCTCCAGCGCCTCACCAAATGGCTTGAGCGGCGCTCCTGCGTCGACTGCGCCCGCGGCATCGAGCAGTGGCTCGCTCCATCCTACCGCCGCTGCGAAGAGTGCTTGCCCCGCTTCAGTGCTGCCGCGCGCGCGCATCCGACCGACATCAAAGCGAGTCAGATCCGCTTCGGCACGAGTCAGATCGATCGGGGGCCGCAGACCTCGCTCGACACTCACCTTGACCATTTCGCGACGCAGCGCTGCTCGTGCGTAGGCGTCATCCGCGACTCGTTCCACTGCCTTGGCCGCGAGCACCGCATAGAACAGAGACTCCACTTGCAGCGCCACCTCCAGGGATTCCTGAGCGGCTCGGTAACGCGCAACACCGACCTCGGAATCCGCAGCCACCGCGAGCGCCGCTAAGCGACCAAAGTCGTAGACATGCTGACGCAGGCCGAGTCCTACCAGAGAAGACGGATACGCATCACCCCACTGTGTTCCGCTGCGACTGCCGCCGATTCGTGGCAGGTCCGTCGTCCGCACCCCCTGAAACATCGCGGTGCTGTTGTTCATCGTTCCGTAAAAGAGCTGCGCGGTCGCGCCGAGCTGCGGCAGCCACTCGGCGCGCACCGACCACGCCGCTTGCTTGGCGACCGCAATCCGTGCCTGGGCGGCGCGCAGCGAGGGTTGATGCTGTCGTGCGAACGCGAGTGCTTCGCCGAGCGTCATGGTCGGCAGCCCGCTGGGGGCCGTGGCGGAGCTTGCGTGGTCGCGCGGCGGGGTCGTGTCGGCCATCGCCCGAGGCGCAACCCCCAGCACGAGCAGCGCGCAGCAGCGCACCAGCAGAAGAGGTTCCTTTCGCATACCCCAAGGAAATGCACCCATCATGCCAGCGTACGAAAAGAAGCGACTGCGACGGTGTTACCCACGACCGAGCCGCGCGGATTGCCGATCCAAGGCCACTTTTCGGGAAAGTTTTCCGATCAATGTTGCAGAAAGTGGTTTCACTGAAACAGAACCGAGCACAATGAGAAACAAGCCACTCAATGTCAGCAGGGAAAGATTCCCGATTTATAGGGAAAACTTCCCGTCTCGCGTGCTCCATCCCGCAGGCGGGCGACGGCACTCTCAGCATTCTCACTGGCTCAAAGATTGCTTCTCTCTTACCCCATGTGCCTTGGCCAGACCTTGGACCCAGCGATGACGTCACCAGAAGCGAAGCAGCCCGCTCGGAAGCTGACGTGGTTGTGCTCGCGGTCCGCGGTGCTGGTGCTTGGGACCTTGCTGGCGGTGCTACTGATTGCTGTCCTGTCGAGATGGGACATCAGGCGACGCCACGCCGAGCTGCTGGAAGACTTCGGACAACATCAAGAGCGCTTGGCGCGGAGCCTCGCCACCAACCTGGAAGCGCTGCTGGCTGCGAGTGGTGGCGATCCGCGCGTGCGGCTGGCGGCTGCGCTCACAAGGCTCCAGAAGCTTGAGGAAAGAGGCCGCTGGGTAATCTTGCTCTGGGCTCCTGGCACCCCAGGATTTGTGACGCTGAGTGGGCAGCCGATGGATCAGGAATTTTTGCGCGAGGCGATGCACAGTGGACTCGGTTCGGAGCGGCTGCATCGCGATATGGCCGCCAAGCTCGGACTTCCCAAGCGAGCCGCGATTGCTGGTGTGGCCCGCTTTCGCATCGATCCAGCGCAGGAGTGTTGGATCGCAGTCGTGGCGACGGCAGCGTGGGCGCGAGATCGTGAAGAGACAGCAAGTTGGCGGGCTCTGCTTGCGGTTCTGGTTGCGGCCTGTGCGGTGCTGGTACAGGGCGGAATTGCGCTGCATCGGCAGCGCCAAGAGCTGCGAGTACAACAAGCGCTGGCCGTTGAAGAAGCGCGGAACCGTCGAGAAGCCGAGCTAGAGCGCGCCAGTCGTGCGGCTACCTTGGGAACCTTGGCGATGGGAATTACGCACGAGCTGTCGACTCCTCTTTCGATCATTGCTGCACGGGCCGAACAGCTCATCACTCGCCTGTCCAGCGACGAACGGGGCCTGCGCAGTGCCCAGGTCATCAAGGAGCAGTCGATTCGTATGGGGCAGGTGATTCGCGGCATCTTAGGACTGGTCCGCAACCAAGCACCGAGCGCAGAGCGGCTCTCTCCGCTGGCTATCTGTCGAGGCGCGATGAACCTGGTGGGGCACCGCTTTTTGGCCACCAATACCAAGCTGCGACTGGAGATAGTCAGCAACGGAAGACTGCCCTCTGTTCGCGGGGAACAGCGACTTCTGGAACAGGCGCTCGTGAACTTGCTGCTCAATGCCTGTGACGCGTGCCCGGCAAGTGGTCAGGTGGTTCTGCGGGTGAGCGCCTTTGCCCAGCAGGTCTGCTTCCGGGTTGCCGACAACGGCGTAGGAATTTCGGCAGAAGCGGCCGCGCGCGCGATGGAGCCATTTTTCACCACCAAGCCGATCGGTCAGGGGACTGGTCTGGGCTTGGCCATCACCCACGAGATCGTAAAGAGTCATCGTGGCAGCCTTCACATCCGGCCTCTGCCTGAGGGCGGAACCTGTGCGGAGATCCTGCTGCCGCAAGCCGAGGAGACGAATTCCCATGGCGACTGAATCGAGCATCCGCGTCCTCATCGTCGACGATGAGCTGGAGATGGCGCACACGCTGTGCGATGGACTCTGTGACCGCGGATTCGAGGCGGTGGCGGCTTCCTCTGGACGGGCGGCGCTGACACTTCTGCTTGAGCAGCGCTTCGATGCCTTGGTGACGGATCTGCGCATGCCGGAGATGGATGGCCTGACCTTGATGAGCCAGGCGCGGGCTCTTTGTCCTGAGCGACCAACGCTAATCATGACCGCTCACGGCGCGATCGACAGCGCGATCGAGTCGATCCGCCAAGGTGCGTATCACTACCTAACCAAGCCGTTTCCGCTCGATGAGCTGGTGATTTTTCTGCAGCGAGCGATCTCGGACTGCCGCCTGCGTCGAGAAGCAGATGCTCTGCGGATTACGCTGCGGGAGCGCTTTGGTCGTGCGGCGCTGATTGGACATAGTGCTCCGATGCGGACTCTGTTCGATATGCTCGAGCGGGTCGCTGCCGCCGATGTACCTCTGCTGATCGGCGGAGAAACCGGAACTGGCAAAGGACTATTTGCGCGGGTTGTTCATGCTGAGAGTCGACGTTCCAGCGGACCTTTTGTCGAGGTCAACTGCGCTGCGCTGCCGGAAGGACTGCTCGAAAGTGAGCTGTTTGGACACGAAAAGGGAGCCTTCACCGGAGCCGCCCGCAGCCGCCGCGGACTGTTTGCGCAGGCTGATGGGGGAACGCTGTTTCTCGACGAAATTGGTGACATTCCGCCGTCTCTTCAGGTCAAGCTCTTGCACGTTCTCGAAGAAGGAATGGTGCGGCCCGTTGGCTCGGATCGCGCGAGCAAGATCGATGTGCGCTTGATTGCCGCTAGCCATCGTGATCTGCGAAAGTCGGTGCGCGAAGGACTGTTCCGAGAGGATCTGTTCTATCGAATCGATGTGGTCTCGCTCCAGCTACCGCCTCTGCGCGAGCGACGGGACGACATTCCTTTTTTGACCGAACACTTTCTGCGCGAGCAGAGATCTCGGCATCCGTACTCTCCTGTCGTGTGCTTTTCCCCTGATGCGATGAAGCGGCTGCTTGAGTACGACTGGCCCGGCAATGTTCGCGAGCTGTCCCATGTCATCGAGCGCGCGTGCGTGCTGTCACGGACAGCGGAGGTGCAGCCGGAAGATCTCCCACCGTCGCTGCATCAGTCTGGATCGAGCCGTGTGCCGATTCTCGAAGGAGAGATTCTGCCCATCCGTGCGGTCCAGAGACGATATGCCGCGTGGGCGCTCAGTCAGTGCGGAGGCCACCGCGCGCGCACCGCAGAGAAGTTGGGAGTCGATGTCAAGACGCTCTACAACTGGCTCCACGATGCACAGGGACCTGGTGAGGAGTGCTAAGGAGTCGGCCAGATGATCGATTCTTGGGGTACGTAGCCGAGTTGGGCTTTGGCGCGGCTGCCGTCCATGACCGCGCTGTAGTGAAAGCGGAAGCGGTTTAAGTCGTAGCGGAAGTCGGTACCGATCAATTTGCTGCGCAGCCAGTACATGGGGGCGAGCAGAGAGCCAGGAACAGAGACTCCCATCCGGCCCGATTTGGCAATCAGTTCCGAGAGGGGGAGGGTGTCTTTGCCGACGATGTTGAACACTCCGCTCGGGCTCGCAGCGGTCGCCAGTGAAAACGCGCGCGCCAGATCCCCAAGCGAAATCAAGTTGAGCATGGGATCGAAGCCGAGCGCCTGGAAACAGACCTCGGAGCGCAGATAGTCAAACAGCTGACTGCCGGTATCGGGAGCTAGGCACTCTGCACAGCGCAGGATGCGAACGTGCAGAGGAGACAGACCGATGGCCGCGCAGGTCAGTAGGTCCGCTTCCGCGCGATCACGCAGCCACTGCGGAGCCTGTGGGGACAGATCAATGGCATGACGCTCGTCGAGAATCTCCGGTTCGATGGCACTCACTCGATAGATCTCGGCATGGCTGCGCAGGACAAAGGAACGGATGGTGGGGTGCCGTTCACTGAGGCGCAGCAGCTCGCGGGTCGACTCTACGTTCAGATGATGAATCTTGCTTCCAGTGGCGTGCGCGAGGCGATGGATCGCGGTGTGAATGACGGTCTTGACTTCATGTTCCTTGGCGGGATGAAACAGCAGGTTGCGCAGGTCGCGCGAGCGCGTCAGATCCGCCTGAATATAGGTTACGCCGGAGGTCGGGAACAGCGCCTGGACCGCTTCGTAGGGCTCTGCACCGACGGCAAGAACCCGCGCAGTCCGCTGATCAGCAAGGAGTCGAGAGACAATCGCTGCACCGAGTGGAGTGGTGGCTCCCGTAACAAGTGCTGCTTTCATTTGAACACTCCTTCGCGTTCGCGGAGTCCGCGCTCAATGAGAGTCTGCACCGCCGCTTGAACGCGCGAGGCCGCCTCCGCGGTCACCGCCGGATCGTCGGCATCACTGACGCTGAGTCCTTCATACAGAGCCAGCGGCTCTCCGTAATAGATGTGATAGTGTACCGGCAACGGACCAGGGAGCGGACTCACCGGCACATAGGGAGCGCCAAACGTATGCAGAGGGAGCCGGATGCGGACTGGGAATTGTTCCTCTGCACCGACGACAGCGACCGGAATCACGGGCGCGCGATGACGAATCGACATCTCCGCGACTCCTACCCGAAAGGAGCGCAACTTGTAGCGGTCTTGGAACTCCTTGTCGATCCCGGGAACTCCTTCTGGGAAGATCAAAAGGAGTTCGTCACGCGCGAGCAGCGCATGGACATTGCCACGACTGCCTCCGACGGTGCCGCAGCGTGCATAGACTGTACTTATCACCGGCAGCGCTGGCACAAAGTTGTCGGTGACCGGACGCGGTACGCGCGGCGGATGGGTATTTTGCACCACATCACAGTAGAGCATGCAGCCGTCGATAGGAATCATCCCACTATGGTTCGAGGCCAAGATTCCCGGCCCCCGCTTGGGAATGTGATGGGCATCGTGACTGGTGACGCGGAACCAGTGTTTGTAGAGCGGCTGGAACAACGCCACCATGCCTTGCACCCACTGAGGATGAAGGCCGAAGACATCGTAGCCGTGGCCAGCGTCTTGAAATTCGATTCCAGACAGTCGCTGCCGCTCTTCGGGATCGAGCAGCGCCTGCGCCAAGAAACGGAGAACCCATGGCGTGCTAGACATGGCTACCATGTTATACCAAGCACACGTTTAGGAGGTTTGAGCATGCGGCACCGTACGCTTTCTCGGATTCTTTCGTCGGCGCTTCAGGGGGCGCTGGTGGTCTCGGCGGGTTGTGGCGTTAACGTCTCTTCCTTTGATTCGCCGGTCTGTGTAGCGGGGGACTACGCGCTGTCCGTCGAGGGATTGAATCCGGCCATACCCGTCGATTACCTTGAGTTTCGGAACGTTCCTACCGCGACGGGCGGCACCACGGTGGTCCTGTCGAGCCGTGGCACCAAGTGCAGCACCGCGCCTAGTCGTCCGATCTGTGATGCCAGCTACGCCAGCGCGATGCCGACCACGGGTTTTTATCAGCGCTGCTTCGACGGTTGCGATGCCGGGGCACTCGTCGCGACGCGCGGCGGTGAGGTGATTGTCGTGGACTCGAAAGCCAAGCTCGATTCTTTTTTGGCGCCATATGACACCTCCCAAGAGGCTCTTTTTGCGGCCCTCACCACTGGCCAGTACATTAGCTGCACCGACAAGAGCCGCGGCGCAGTAAAAGCCGTCGACGATGGCTACGAGGTGGTGACCACGACCGGTAGCGGCTGTGGCACCTCCGACCCGGTGAAGCAGCACGTCTTGTTCGTCGATCGGAATGGCCAGGTCACCGAGCGCGACAGCTACCTCCTCAAGGCCGGCACGCCCGGCTGCGTGATTGGTCGTCGGCCAGCCGGCTTGCGTTCGCCACGAGGTGGTATGGCCAGCAGCGTTGGTCACTACTTTGCGGACAACGCGCGCCTCGAGTCCGCATCGGTGAAGGCGTTCCGGGTGCTCCGCGCTGAGCTGCTCGCGCATGGAGCACCGCCGTTGCTGCTGCGGCACGCGCACCGCTCGGCCCAGGATGAGATTCGCCATACCAGGGTGACGCGGCGTCTCGCCAGGCGCTACGGTGTGAGGGCGCAGCCTCCGTCGGTGCAGCCGCAGCCGCTACGCTCTCTCGAGGCCCTAGCGATTGAAAATGCCGCTGAGGGCTGTGTGCGCGAGACCTTTGGCGCGCTGCTCGGTCGTTGGCAAGCGGCGCGAGCTGCCGATCCTGCGGTGCGACGCGCGATGATTCGCATTGCGCGAGATGAGACCCGTCACGCGGCTCTGTCGTGGCAGGTCGCCTCGTGGGCTGCGTCGAGGCTGTCGGCGGCAGCGTGTGAGCGGGTGGCGGCGGCGCAGCGACAAGCAGTGGAGACCCTGCGACGCGAGCTTTCGATCGAGCAGGAGCAATCGATCCGGGAAGCCGCCGGCCTGCCAAGTCCCGTCGAGGCGCTCGCGCTACTGGCCCAGCTCGAGCAGCGTCTTTGGCAGCCTGAACAACGCTGCGCGTAGCCCACGTTAAGCCACCGCAAGTTGCAAATCTGCTGCATCGTCCCTGCCGACGCCCCGCGTGGGTTTTGCAGACTGTGAAGACTTGACTTCCCTGCCAAGCTGCCACCATATCGCGGTATGAACCCAAGCTCGGCTCGCTTCGTTGTGCGGCCCGCAGATCCACGTCGGGCTCGCCTGCTGGGCGAGAGGCTGGGTCTGCGCTACCTGACGGCGCAGCTCCTCATCAATCGTGGTGTTCGCGACGAGCAAGAGGCTCGCAAGTACCTGGACCCGCGGCTGTCGGATCTGCGACCTCCCGAGGGTGTGCAGCCAATGGCGGGCTTTGCCATCGCGGTCGAGCGGCTCAAGCGGGCGGTGCTCGATCGCGAGACCGTCGGCGTCTTTGGCGACTATGACGTGGATGGCATCACCACCTGCGCGCTGCTCACCGACTTTCTGAATCGGGCGGGAGCGACGGTGGCTCCGCGGGTGGCGCGACGTGGTGATGGCTACGGCTTCGGCAAAGCGGACGCGCACGATCTGGCCAGCTTGGGCTGCGATTTGATAGTGACCGGCGACTGCGGCACCTCCGACCATGAGACCCTGGCCGCCTGCAAGCAGATGGGGATCGACGTGATTGTCGTCGACCACCACCAAGTGCCTGAGCGACCGCCGCAAGCGCTGGCTCTCCTCAATCCGCATCAGCCTGGCTGTGCCTTCCCTTTCAAGGGTCTGGCCTCGGTCGGCGTGGCCTTCTATCTGGCGGCAGCGCTGCGGACCAAGCTGCGGGCGGCGGGCTGGCCCCACCTTCCTGATCTACGAGATCTGCTCGATCTGGTTGCCGTCGGTACGATTGCCGATTTGGCGCCGCTGGCCGACGAAAATCGCGTGCTCGTGCATGCCGGTCTGCGGGAACTCAAGCGCTGCTCGCGGCCGGGGCTGCGCGCGCTATGCGAGATCGTCGGGCTCGATGAAGGCGCTAGCTCGTCGGCGGACGTGGCGTTTCGTCTGGCCCCGCGCCTCAATGCACCGGGGCGACTCGGCGATGCGACCGAGGCGCTGCTGCTGCTCATCGAGACCGACCAGCGCAAGGCGCGAGCCCATGCCGAGAACTGCAACGAGCTGAATACCAAGCGCCAAATGGTCCAGGAAGGCGTGCTCAAAGAAGCGCGGGCTGCCGTCGAAGAACAGCTTCGCAAGGGCAACCCCGAGGTGCTGCTGGTCGGCGAGCGCGGCTGGCATCCCGGCGTGGTCGGAATCGTCGCGGCCAAGCTGGTCGACATCTATAACCGTCCGGCGGTGGTGATTGCCTTTGAAGATCAGGTCGGACGCGGCTCGGCGCGCAGTGCGCAGGGCTTCCACCTGTATCAAGGGCTGCATGGGGCGGCGCCGCTGCTCCTGCGTTACGGTGGCCATGCGGCGGCGGCGGGTCTGTCGGTTCACGTCGACAACCTCGAGCCGCTGCGCGAGTCGCTGTGTACCGCCTATCGGCAGCAGCTCGGCGAGCGCCTCACTTCGACCGATGTCTCCGTCGACGCGGCGGTTTCCCTCGATGAAATTGATGAGCGGCTAACCCAAGAGCTGTCGCTGCTCGAGCCGTTTGGAATTGGCAACCATGAGCCGCTGCTGCTCATCCGCGAGGCCGAGCTGGTGCGTCACCGCGTCGTGGGCAGTGGACACTTGCAGCTGACCCTGCGAGCCGGCGGAGCGCTGCGAGAGGCGATTGGCTTTGGGCTGGGTGGTCGCGCTGCCGAGCTGAAGTCGGGCGGTAAGCTCAACCTGACCTTCGTCCCCCAGCTCGATACGCATCGCGGACTGCGTCGGGTGCGGCTGCGTCTGCGTGAGGTCATTCCCGCCACCGACGCCCCGGTCAAGCTCGCCGCCAACGAAGCATAGGTTTCGACCGAGTCCGGGCGTTATTTGGCAACCGGATAGCGCTGCGCGAGATCATCGGGAATGGCCGAAGCAGCAGCAATCCGTCCGTAGGTCGGCACGGCGCTGCGCGGTCTTCGGGTCTTGCTCGAATCTTTGGGATCGACCGCATACAGTCCCATCTTCACGTTCATTCCGTGATTCCACTCGTAGTTGTCCATCAGGGTCCAGTAGTAGTAACCCTCGACGGGAATGCCGTCCGCAATCGCTCGCTTGACCCAGGTCAAGGTCTGCACCACCCACGCTGCTGCGGCTCCAGAGTCCGCGCTGTCTTCGACTCCTGTCTCGGTCACCATGAGCGGCACTCCATAGTCCTTCACCGACGCCAGTACTTCGTACAGACCGCGCGGATAGTTCCAGTCGTACTCCATCGTCAAGACGTTGAAAGTCATCAGCGGTGACAGCTGCGGCAGAAACGACTTGGTCGAGCCCGGCACAATGTTGCGCGCGTAGTAGTTGATTCCCAGAAAGTCCATGCGACCCGCGAGATCGGCTCTGTGAATCGGATGACCGTCGAGGTTGGCGTCGAGATCGCCCTTCACGGTCGCGTTTAGGAACACTCTATTGATCAGGTAATCGAAATTTTTGGCGCCCTGCACATCCAGCTCACTGGTTGGATCAGTGGGCGCTACCGCTTGAACGTTGTAGACCGTTCCAACCCGCGCAGCCGTGCCATCTCCGTCGGCATCGATGGTATCTGCGGCCTTGAGCGCGTCATACATCCGCGCGTGTCCTTCAATCTCTGCCACCAGGACCGAGCGCGCCGCTTCCATTTCCAAGACCACTGCAGGAGGATGCGTACGCTGCTCGGTCTGAAACAGATAGCCGGCGATAATGACCGCAGTAAAGGGCTCATTTTCCGTCGCCCAGTCATCGACTTCGGCGCCAAATTCCCGACCGAGAAAGCCTGCGTATTTGGCGGACTCCCTAAGGATGCGATCGTGATCGAGCCAGCCGCGAGCTTTACATCCCGCAAAGTTTACGTGACATCCGTACGCATCGTGAATCCACGCCGGTAGGACGTAGTGAATCACGGTCGCGAGCGGCTTGATCCCGCGCTTCTTCAGCTCGCCAAAGACGTTGTGATAAAACGCGAGCGCTTTGGGATCGGCGGCCTTCTTCAGATCTTCATAGCCCTCGATTCCGTCGGTGGCTTTCGGAAACAGCCGTCCCCACTCGATCGATAAGCGGAGCGAGTTGTTATGCAATTCGTTCGCCAGAAGTCCGATATCCGTCTTGTACAGCTCGTAAAATCCGGGGCCACTCGAGAGCGGATCGCCGCTCAAGTAGAGTCCCTTTTGGTTGACCAGCTCGGGGCGCGTGACGTAGTCGCTCCAGTCCGAAGGGAACTCGCACTCGCTCTTGGCGATGGTGGGGCAGCCCATCTCGGCTTGAAAGCCGGCGATCGCGCTGCCGAAACGGAAGCCCTTTGGGAACGTCAGATCTTCGCTGACAGGCTCGGGGGCGGGGCCTCCGCAGGCGGTGAGGAGGATAACTGCGCAGAAAGACAGAGAAGTTCCGATCCACATGGCGCGGAGTGTCGCTAACTCCTCTCAGAAAGAAAAGTCCAGACTTAGTTGGCGGTGATTTGGAGCTTGAAGCGACCGGGGCCGGTCTTGGCGTTGATGAGGAGGTTGTACGTTCCGGGCTGGGGCCGCAGATAGTGAAACTCCAGCGTGTTCGGCAACTCCTTGCCAAACTGGAAGGTTAGTCCGGGATCGCTGGTGAAGGTGAAGGACTCCCGACCCAGCATCTTTTGCTGCGAGCCATCAATCTGTGCAAAGTACAGGTTGAAGCTCTGTAGCTCGTTGCGCAGCACCAGCGTGGCATCGAGGTCGCCACTCGGTTGCAGCTTGAAAGTCCCCGATGCCGAAGAGATCTCATTGTAGTAAATCTGCGCCATCTCCTCGACAGAGACCGTGATGCGATCGACGTCGCCGCTGTCGTTGTAGGCAAACAGCTTGGCCTGGCCGACGTGCATTCCCGTCACGACATAGCTGCGTGCGGTGGTCTCCTCAATCTTGAGCACGGCCGGCAGGTCGGTCCGAACCGCGAGCAGCGAGTTGTCGGTCTTCGAGGTCGCCACCAGGTCGAACTTCCCCGACGACACCAGCTTGGCCGTGAGCGGACAGCCCTGAATGTCCGACAGCACACCGCCACAGTTGCTAACGACAAAAGTCGCACGGCCCAGCTCTCCGTCGTTCTTGCTGGAGCCACAGCCCGCCGTCACAACCAGCCCAGCGAGCGAAAGCAAGCGTACTGTTTGGGATCGCCAAGTAATCATGTCGAAATGGTAACCCAGCCCTCTCCAAGATGACTACTGAAGTGAGTGCCGATGCGGACCAACTGGAACTTTTGTCATTGACGGACTGAAAAAATTACTGATTCTTGGTGCATCATAATCAAGGCGACCGAAGAGAGGTCTCGACTCGCCCGTCGCTCGTTTGTGTAGAGGAGTTTGGTCACCATGGGCAGAGATACTGCACTCACGCAGATTCAGTCGTTCGATCTGGTTTCATCTGGACAGCCACTCCTTCGGGCGAGTCGCTCGCTCGATCCGGAGAGCCTGCGCAGCGACGAGGTCTTGGTAAAAGTCGCGGGCTGCGGCGTCTGCCATACCGACCTGGGCTTTGTCTATGAAGGGGTGCGCACCGGACACGCGCTGCCCCTTACCTTGGGCCATGAGATCTCCGGTGTGGTGGTGGCCGCTGGGGAGTCCATGCAGCAGCAGCTGGGACGGCAGGTCGTGATTCCCGCGATCATTCCCTGTGGCCGCTGTCGACTCTGCGCATCGGGTCGGGGCACCATCTGCCGCCAACAGATCTTTCCCGGTTCCGACGTTGCGGGAGGCTTCGCTTCGCATCTGGTAGTGCCGGGTCACAGCCTGTGCATCGTCGATGATGCGGCGCTTACGCACAGTGGTCTGGGACTCGCCGATCTGGCGGTGCTGGCCGATGCGGTGTCGACTCCCTATCAAGCGATCGTGCGCAGCGGACTTCGACAAGCTGACACCGTGATAGTCGTGGGAGTCGGCGGAGTCGGTGGCTTTGCGGTGCAGCTGGCGGCGGCGCGTGGGGGACGGGTGATTGCGCTCGATGTCAGCGAAGAGCGCCTCGCCGCGATTGCTCCTTATGGCGCGCAGCACTGCATCTGTACCAAAGGTCGCGATCCGATGGAGGTCCGCAAAGAGATCGCGGCCTACGTCAAACAGCAGGGAATGAGTCCGCTGGAGTGGAAGATCTTCGAGTGTTCCGGACATCCCAGCGGACAGCTTCAGGCCTATGCACTACTCACCTTTGGCGCCTTCCTTTCGGTGGTTGGTTACACGCTGGAAAAGGTGACGGTGCGGCTGTCCAACCTGATGGCGTTTGATGCCACCGCTCAAGGAAACTGGGGCTGCTTGCCGTCGCTGTATCCCGAAGCGCTCGGCCTTATCTTGTCCAAAGAAATCGCGCTCCTGCCGTTCATCGAGCGCCGACCCCTCAGCGCCATCAACGACACCATGCAGGAGCTTCATCACGGACTGTTGCGCAAGCGCCCCGTGCTGATTCCCGACTTTGACTAGCAGAGGAAAACCATGACCGAGAGCTTCTCCTTCAAGAATCACGAACTGTCTCCTGAACATGTTCCCTGTGGTCGGGTGCGCTATGACCTCATTCCTTGTCTGGCCACAGATGGCAGTCCGGTGGCGGGTCTGTACGCTGCGTGGATCACCCTCGACAATCCGGCGCAGTTTAATTCCTACACCACGGACATGATCAAAGATGTAATCCTGTCCTTTCGCAGAGCCGCCAATGCGCGCGACGTGGTGGCAGTTGTCTTTACCGGAGCTGGCGAGCGGGCGTTCTGCACCGGCGGCAACACCAAGGAATACGCGGAATACTACGCCGGTCGTCCAACCGAATACGCCCAGTACATGCGGCTGTTCAACGACATGGTGACGGCGATTCTGCACTGCGACAAGCCGGTGATCTGTCGGGTCAACGGCATGCGAATTGCGGGTGGACAAGAGATCGGAATGGCCTGTGACTTCACGATCTCGTCGGATCTGGCGACCTTCGGGCAGGCCGGACCCAAGCATGGCTCGGCACCCGATGGCGGCAGTACGGACTTTCTGCCGCTGTTTGTGGGAATCGAGCAGGCCATGCAGAGCTGTACACTGTGTCAGCCGTGGACAGCCTATCAAGCGCATCGCTTGGGACTCCTGACCGAGATCGTTCCGGTGCTCCAATCCGACGGGAAAGTGATTCGGAATCCGCTGGTCATCACCGACCGCTATCTCGATGAGGGACGGATTGTCTACGGAGAGCCCAAGCACGGCGAAGCGCTCGCTGCGGGCAAGGCGCTCCTGCAGGCGGGCAAGATTGATCTCAAGCCGCTAGATGTCGCAGTTCAGAAGATGGTGACGCAGCTCCTTTTGACCATGCCGGGCTGCACGTCCAAGACGGTTGAGTCGGTTCGCAAGCACAAGCTCGCGCACTGGGACAAAAATCGTGAGACCAATCGGGCGTGGCTCGCGCTCAACATGATGACGGAAGCGCAGGCGGGTTTCCGGGCCTTCAACGAAGGCACCAAGGAGTCCCGAGAAGTCGACTTCATTTCACTGCGTCGCAAGCTCGCCAGCGGCGAGAAGTGGGGGCCTGAGCTGATCGAGAGCGTACTGCCCCGAAAGGGCCGCTAAGGGGTTCCCATCATGTCCGAGTCAGCGCTTCACAGAGTCCAGCATAGCGTATCCGAAAACGGCCAGCTGCTTCACATCGAGCTGTGTAGTGGCAAAGGAAACGTCATTGATCTGGAGATGATCACGGCGCTCTCAGCCGTGTTTGCAGAAGCAGAGAAGAGTCCGCGGCTGAAAGCGATCGTGCTACGCGGCGCAGGCGATCAGTTTTCGTTTGGCGCGAGTGTGCCCGAGCATCGCTTGGCGCAAGTAGATCAGATGCTGCCGCGCTTTCATGACTGCGTGCGGAAGCTATGTGGACTGCACATTCCGTCCTTTGCGGTGCTGCGCGGCTGCTGCTTGGGAGGAGGTCTGGAGCTGGCCGCGGGCTGCACCTATCTGTTCGCAAGCCCCGACGCCAAGCTCGGCCAGCCCGAGATCAAGCTGGGAGTGTTCGCGCCCGTTGGTTCGGTGCTGCTGCCCTGGCGCATGGGAAGTCGCGCGCTCGATCTGCTGGTGTCCGGCCGCACGCTGAACGCGCTCGAAGCCAAGGAGGTTGGACTCGTTAACGTAGTCGACGAAGATCCCCACGCAGCCTGTCTGGCCTTCATTCGCAAGCACCTGATGCCGCTCTCTGCCTCGTCGCTGCGCTTTGCGGAACGGGCCGCTCGCCGACCGCTTTGGCGTGCGCTCACAGAGGACCTTCCGGAGCTGGAGCGGCTGTATCTGCAAGAGCTGATGGCGACTCCGGATGCGAGCGAAGGAATCGAGGCGTTTTTGGCCAAGCGTCCTCCCCACTACCAAAGCGAAGGAAGCTAACCGATGCGTTTGGAGGAAATGATCGAGTATGTCGATGGTCTGTACCACGACACAGAGTTCTCTGCACCGCGCGCGTGGCGGCAGCGCAATGGGGGACGCAAAGCGGTCGGGTATCTGCCTATCTATGTTCCTCGTGAGCTGATCGATGCAGCAGGAATGCTGCCGGTGGGACTCATGGGAGGCCGTGGTCTCGTCGAGATCATCCGTGGCGATGCCTTCTATCAGTCGTACATCTGTCAGATTCCGCGTAGCACGATCGAGCTGGCGCTCTCTGGTCGCTATGACTTCATGGATGGATTCCTCTTTCCGTCCACCTGTGACGTCATTCGCAACCTTTCCGGAGTCTGGAAGGTTCTGTTCCCAAACAAGTACGCACACTATGTGGACGTGCCGCAGAACTTCGAGAAGGAGATCGGTGGCCGCTACTACGAGCGCGAGCTAAGACACCTCCGCAGTGGACTAGAAGCGCTGTCCGGTCAGACCATCACCGACGATGCGCTGCGCCAGTCGATTGCTCGCTACAATGACAATCGGCGCGTGATTACAGAGCTGTGGGAGCTGCGCAATGCGGCTCCGTGGCGTGCGCTGGCCACCGAGTCCTATCTGATTCTTTACGCCGGTTGTCTGCTTCCAGTCGAGGAACATACTGCGCTGGTGCGTAGCTACATCGCGGCGGTCAAGGAATCCGATCGTCCAATGCGTGACAACGCGCGGGTGCTGCTCACCGGCGCATTCTGTGAACAGCCGCCGCTCGGACTGATTCGTACGTTGGAGTTAGCGGGCTGTTACATTGTCTGGGATGACATGTCGATTGGCCGTCGCTGGCTGGAGCAAGATGTCGCTTTGACCGGGGACCCGATCGAAGCGCTGTCCGATGCCTTCATCCAGCACAGCGTTACCACCGCCGTGAAGTATGAACCGACCATTGATAGGACAGTTCCGCTGCGGCGCTTGGTGGAGGGATCGCGCGCCGAAGGAGTGGTGTTTGCGGCCCCTTCGTTCTGTGATCCGGCGCTGCTCGAGCAGCCGATGCTGACGCAGGCTCTCGATCGCGCGGGAGTGCCGTGGACGGCCTTCAAGTACTCCGAGAACTTGGGACAGTTCCAGGTCATCCGCGAGCAGGCCGGTACCTTTGCCGACTCGATCAAACTGTGGAGTGAGACATGAGCCAGGACACTGCCAAAGACCAGAGCATGCTCAAGCAGAAGGAGATGATCGCCGGCCACTTCTCGAACCTGGCGACGGCGAAGGAGTCCGGTCGGAAGGTGGTCTACACGTTCGTTCCCGGGAATCTCACCGAGCTGCTTCTCTCGTTTGATCTGCTTCCGGTGTATCCAGAGATCAACGCGCTCCAGTCAGGAATGCGCAAAAAGTCCGGCGCTTATGTCATGGAAGCAGAGAAGTACGGACACTCCGAAGATGTCTGCGCTTATGTCAAAAGCGACCTCGGAATGATCAAGTCGGGGAACATCGGACCGACGGGTGAGAAGCTTCCCGCTCCTGATCTGCTGCTCTTGTCCTATACCGGCTGCTTCACTTTTATGAAGTGGTTTGAGCTGCTCAAGCGCGAGTATGACTGTCCGGTGGTGATGCTGCATGTGCCCTACCAAGGGGACGGCACCCTGACCCCGGATATGCGGCGCTACGTGGTTGATCAGATCAAAAATGAGCTGATTCCCAAGCTCGAGCAGCTGTCTGGGAAGCCCTATGATGAGGACCGACTCAAGGAGTGTCTCCGTCGCTCCGCCCGCGCCGAAGATGATCTGGTGTGGGTCCTAGAGTCGGCTCGTCATCGTCCTTCGCCGATTGATGGCTACTTTGGCGGCGTCTATTACATCGGTCCGATCTTCACCGCGTTTCGTGGTACCGAAGCAGCGGTCGATTACTACAAGATGCTGCGTTCCGAGGTCGAGTCTCGCATCGCGCACGGACAGGGACCGATCACTCCGGGCGGCCCGATGGGAGAAGAGAAGTATCGCCTGGTCGTCGAGGGGCCCCCAAACTGGACTCACTTCGATGAGTTCTGGAAGATGTTTTACGACGAAGGCGCGGTGGTGGTCGCGAGCACCTATACCAAAGTGGGCGGTCTCTACGATCTGGGCTACCGTCATGATCCAGAGCATCCTCTTGAGACACTCGCGGACTACTGTGGTGGCTGCTACACCAACCTGAACTTGCCGTCGCGGATCGATCTGCTCTGCAAGTATGTAACGGAGTACCAAGCCGACGGACTGCTCATCAACTCGATCAAGAGCTGCAACAGCTTTTCCGCAGGTCAATTGCTGATGATGCGCGAAGTGGAGCGGCGGACGGGACGGCCTGCCGGGTTCATTGAGACCGATCTTGTTGACCCGCGCTACTTCTCAGCGGCCAACGTCAAGAACAGGCTGGAGAGCTACTTGCAGATGATCGAACAGAAGCGGCGAGGTGGGACTCCCAATCAGTCTGCGCCGACAGAGACTCCGCCTGTGCGACGGCTGGAGGTGCTGCCATGAACGTCTTTTGTGGCATCGATCTAGGCTCGACTACGACCAAGGCTGTGCTGCTCGATGACACCGGCGCGATTCTTGGTCGCGGAATCACCAACAGTCGCTCGAACTACTTTCTGGCAGCCGAGATTGCGCGTGACGAAGCGTTCATTGGGGCGCGCTTCACGTTGATCGATCGCGAGCTGAGTCAGGTGCGGGAAGGTGAAAAACAGGCGCTCGGATTTCGCAAGCGACTCCTCCAGCAGTTCCGCAAGCAGCAGCTGTTGTCTCAGCTTGAGTCGCTGCGCGAGAAGTCGTTCGCAGAGGCGGAATCCGAGCGCTACAGCGACGTGAAGTCCGCAGTCTGTGAGCGACTCCAGCACATCTTTTCGAGCATGGAGGAGGGCATTCGTCGGCCCCGCTTGAACGCTCCCAAGAAGTCCGACTTCTTTCGCGATCAAGCCGCTAGTGAATACTCCCGCTTGGCCGAGTCGCTTGCCGATGAGTCGGTTCCGTTCGAGCTGTTGATGAGCATCTTCGACAAGGTGATCATCCTGGTCGAAAACCAGCGAATGGATCTGACGTTTGAGGGGAATATTCGCACCGCGATGCAGGCCTGTATCGACGGGGAAGGGAGCGCCTTGACGGACTCCTATACGCAAGCGGTGGTACGCGCCGCCGCGATTCCTTTGACCGAAGTACGGGCGATTGGGACGGGCTATGGTCGTCAGCGCTTGCCGTTTCCCAAAGACATGATTCGCTCGGAGATCCTCTGTCATGGACTCGGCGCGCACATCAGCTTTCCGGGAACAGCGACGGTACTTGATATCGGCGGGCAAGACACCAAAGCGATTCAGGTGGATGATCGTGGAATTGTCACCAGCTTTCAAATGAACGATCGCTGCGCCGCGGGCTGTGGCCGCTATCTGGGATACATCGCTGATGAGATGAACTTGGGAGTGCATGAGCTGGGTCCGATGGCGATGACCTCGACGCGGCACGTTAAGATCAACTCGACTTGTACGGTGTTTGCGGGGGCCGAGCTACGGGATCGATTGACGATGGGACAGCGCCGCGAAGACATCTTGGCGGGACTACATCGCGCGATCATTTTGCGGGCGATGGCGCTGCTCGCGCGCTCGGGGGGAATCGCGAACGAGTTCACGTTCACCGGTGGAGTCGCGAACAACCAAGCGGCGGTGTCGGCCCTGCGGAAGCTGGTGCAGGAGAACTACGGCGAGCGGAAGCTAAACATTTCTCCAGAGTCCATCTACACCGGGGCGCTCGGGGCCGCACACTTTGCGCTGCGGGCAGAGCCGAGCACGCAGAAGGAATCGGCCTCTTCCGCGGGCGCGCACGTCGGGAGCTTGCCATGATCTACAGTGCCGGAATTGATGTTGGATCGAGCTCGGTCAAGGTCGCCATTGTGCGGAGTCCGCGGGGCTCTGGACGATCGCGGAAGGGAGCGGAAGTTCTGTCGCAGGTGATCGAGCGAAGCCGTCGCCGTGAAGAGAAGCTGGTCCTTGAGCAGGCGTGGCAGCGTGCGCTGTCGCAGGCTGGCGTGAGCGCCGAGCAGCTCCACTACACTGCGACGACGGGGGAGGGCGAGATGGTCACCTTCCGCACCGGCCACTTTTATGGAATGACCGCCCATGCCCGTGGCGCAATCTTTCTGGCTCCGGAAGCGCGTGCTGCGCTGGATGCGGGGGCACTGCATGCGCGTGCGGTCCGCTTTGATGAGCGCTCGCGCGTGCTCGACTACCGCATGACCAGCCAGTGTGCCTCGGGAAGTGGGCAGTTCCTAGAGAACATCGCGCGCTACTTGGGAGTCACTCTGGATGAAGTCGGCCAGCTCTCTGTGCGTGGCGATCAGCCGGAAAAAGTCTCAGGAATCTGCGCCGTCTTGGCAGAGACCGATGTCATCAACATGGTGTCGCGCGGAATTACCACTCCGAACATTTTGCGCGGCATTCATGAGTCGATGTCGACGGGCTTTGCCAAGCTCCTGAAGAACTCCAAGGCGCAGGGAGTGATCCTGATTACCGGCGGACTGGCGGCGGATCTTGGACTTGTTGATTGTCTCAAGCAAGCGCTCAAGAAACAGGCCCATGAAAAGGGAACAGACACTCTGCCGGTGGATGTTCGCACGCATCCTGATTCGGTATTCGCGGGCGCACTGGGCGCGGCCTTGTGGGGTGCGTATCGGGTCGAGAAGCTCGAGCGCTTGAAAGTGTGAGCTGTTTCCTTGATCTTCCTCTGCGACCGAGTTGGGGATAGGCTGTCGGCCACGATGACTCTGCCCAAGAAGCGATCCCGCCGTACTGCACCGTCGCCCGTAGCACCGAATAGACGCAGCCATGAGGAACGCCGTGTCGAGATCGTCGAGGCCGCGCTGCGCCTAATCGCCTCTCGCGGGATCGCGTCCCTCACGGTGGCCGCGCTCGCTGGTGAAGTTGGGGTGACCGCAGGTGCCCTCTATCGTCATTATCCTTCGACCTCTGCGATCTTGGAGGCCGTGGCGGAGCGGTCGGTCGAGCTGCTCGACGCTTCGCTTCCTGAGCCGACGCTGGCGCCGATGCTCTGGCTGGAGCGCTTCGTGGAGTCCCGCACCCGCACCGTCGCAGGAAACAAAGGACTGGCCAGCTTGATCATCTCCGAGCAGCTCGCGATGGCACTCCCAGAGCAGGCGTTTGAGCGGCTCCGTGGCGCGGTGCGACGGACGTTTTTTGCGGTCGAGCGAACGCTGTTGCGGGCCCAGGAGGAGGGCGAGGTCCGTCGCGATCTGACGGCTCGTGATCTGACGCCGATGGTGATGGGAATCGTCCAGATGATCGCGCTGTCTCAGGCTGGCGCACTGCTGGGCCGGGTTGCCAAATCGGATCGCGCCTGGACCACGCTGCGCACCCTGCTTCAGTCCGAACCACAGAGAGACCAGTCAGCCCAGAAGCAGAATCGGGCTTGACTTGTAAATAAACATTTACTAACTTGGGCGGTACGGAAAGGACTCGTACCATGAACACACGTTATCTTTCTCTGGCTGCGATCGGGCTATGGGGCTGCACGCTGGTGCTGGGAGCGATCTATCTGAACCACGATAAGACCCGTCCGAGCAGTGATCACCGTCGAGAGATCTCGCTGACCGAACGGGAACGTGATCTGGTCCTGACCGAGATGCGGGGTGTGATAGGAAGCCTCAACGGAGTCCTGCTCGGAATCAGCGAAGGCGATCGGAAGAAGATCGAAGAGTCAGCGCGTGCCGCAGGCATGGTGATGGCGGCAGAAGACAATGCGGGACTTGTCGCCAAGCTGCCGACGGAGTTTAAGAAGATGGGCTTTGGTCTGCACCACGAATTTGATGCGCTGGCCGATGCCGCCAAGTCAGCAGAGACCCCCGCGCAGCTCCTCGACCGCACCGCCAAGCTCACGAGCCGCTGCAACGGCTGTCATCAGGTGTATCGAATCGGCCTCGCCGCCCATTAGCCCGCTAACGCACCGATGTCACGGTGGCGTTCGAGGGCGCTCGCCCGTCGATGATTGCCTAACCGTACACGGATCCATTACCTTCGCAGCACTGCGAGGTTCCTTGTCGACCGTTCGGCCAAAAAGTGCGCTACCGCTTTGGGTGATTGTTGGGCCAACTGCGTCGGGAAAATCGGCGCTGGCACTCCGTTTGGCGGAGTCTCTCGACGCCGAGATCGTCGCCTGTGATGCACTGCAAGTGCGGGCTGGTCTCCCGCTGCTCACCGCCAAGCCGACGGAGGAGGAGTCCCATCGGGTTCCCCATCACCTGATATCTGTCTTTGCTGCCGACGAGCCGGCCACTGCCGTGGGCTATGCTGAGCTGGCCGATGCTGCGATCGCCGACATTCATTCTCGTGGTCGCCGCGTGGTGCTGTGTGGAGGAACCGGACTGTATCTGCGGGCACTCTGTGAAGGGCTGGTCGCGACTCCGCCTGCGGACCCGCAGCTCCGCAAGACGCTGCGCGCCGAAGCGGAGCAGCAGGGCGTTCCGGCTCTCCACGCTCGTTTGATGGAGCTTGATCCAGACTCTGCTGCGCGGATTGGGCCCGCCGATTATGTGCGGATTGAGCGCGCGCTCGAGGTGCAGACCCTGACCGGACGGACGCTTACCGACTGGCATCAGGAGCACCAAGCACAGCTCGCTCACGGTCCACGTTATCAGACGGTGCGGATCGGTCTTGATCCGGGTCCAGCGCCGCTGCGGACACGGATTGCCGAGCGAACGCGAAGCTGGCTGGAAAACGGACTGCGCGAGGAAGTGGCGAGCTTTCATGCACAACATGGACCGCTGCGCTTCCCTCCGCTCGGCTATCAGCAGGTGCTCCGTCACTTGGCTGGTGAGCTGGATGAGGAGTCCCTGCTGCGCGAGATCTGTCAGAAAACCTCGCAGTATGCTCGGCGACAACGAATCTGGTTTCGCAGCGAACCGGGAATCCGCTGGTTTTCCGATGGCTGCGCGGTCTCGCTACGCGACGCTGCTAAGTACGAGACTCCTGTCTCGATTCCTTTCGCGACACCCAGTTCTTGATCTCTTTGCCGGCTTCCGATTTCATGGATGCATGACGAGCCAGCAGCCGACCAGCGAAGAGGTGTTCGACCTATTTTCCATCTACCAGACTCCCGGCAAAGCCGAGTGGCTGCGGACGATGGGAATGACCTTCGCGATCGGCCACCGCGAAGGACCGTACGTCTACGATGTCGAGGGGAGGCGCCGCCTCATCAACTGTCATAGCAACGGCGGGACTTTCAACCTGGGACATCGTCATCCGGCGGTGGTGGGCGCACTCTTGAATGCGGTCGCGCATCTCGATATCGGCAATCATCACATGCCGAGTCTGCCGAAGGTGCGGCTGGCCGAAAAGCTGGCGGCGCTGACTCCCGGAGAGCTGCGCCATACCGTGTTTGCGACCGGGGGCGGTGAGGCGGTCGATCTGGCGATCAAAGTCGCGCGGCGGGCGACCCAGCGGCGCAAGATCATCTCGGCGATTGGTGGCTATCATGGTCATACGGGACTGGCCGTTGCGACCGGAGAAGCCAAGTATTCGCGGCCATTTCTCGTCGACAGCAATGACTTTGTGCATGTCCCCTGGAATGATCTGGCGGCGATGCGGGGAGCGCTCGATCACCACGTGGCGGCGGTAATTCTGGAGACGATTCCGGCTACTTTGGGAATGCCGATTCCCGATCCTGGTTATCTCTCTGCTGTCAGCGAGTTGTGTCGTCATCACGGGGTGGTTTACATCGCGGATGAAGTCCAGACGGGACTCGGTCGTACCGGCAAGCTGTGGGGCATCGAGCACTACCATGTTTTGCCCGATATGCTGATCACGGCCAAGGGTCTAGGGGGTGGAATCTATCCGATCGCAGCGACGGTGATGACCCCTCGTCTGGCCGAGGTATTTGCCGATGATCCGTTCTCCCATATCTCGACCTTTGGCGGTGCCGATCTGGGCTGTGCGGTGGCAGAGTGCGTGCTTGCGATCTGCTCGTCGCCGTCCTTCCTTGCGCGGGTAAGTGAGCTGGCGCAGCGGCTGCGGAGTGGCCTGGATGCGCTGATTGCCTTGCACCCCCGGAGTGGCTTTCAGTCGGTCCGTTCCGTCGGTGCGATGATGGGCCTGAAGTTTGGTTCCCAGATGGCGGGGCCGATTCTGACCAAGCTCTGTTTGGAAGAAGGACTGCTCTGTATCTTTGCCGGCCATGATGCCTCGGTCCTTCAGTTTTTGCCGCCGCTCATCATTGATGATCCGACCGCCGATGAGATCATTGCGCGCTTTTCAGTCGTCCTGGATCGATTGAGCAAGCTAGGAATCGGAGCATGACCGCTCTTTCCGTCGACGCGGGAGTCCTGACTGCCCTTGAATCACGCATCACTCCTACCGCTCCGCTGCCGGCAGAGCTAGGACTGCGCATCATCGGCTATGGCGAGATCTCGACCGTGATGACGGTGGAGTCGCAGCCGGGGCTGGTACTCAAGCGAATGGCCGGATTTCTCGATGCGCAGGAGGTGCATTCCTATCAAGCCGAAGTCTCGGAGTATCTGGCACTCCTCTCGCAGCGCGGGATCACGGTCGTCCCCACTGAAGTACATGCCGTCTCCGTCGAAAAGAGGCACCTGGCGTACATCGTCCAGGAGCAGCTCCCGGTTGAAGCGATCGGCTCACATATCTTGGTACATGGCAGAGAGGAAGAAGTCGCGCAGCTCATCGAAGCGATCCTGACCTCTCTGCGCAGTGCGTTTGCAAAGCACAGTCCGTCCGTGCTGGTAGGAATCGATGCACAGATCTCAAACTGGGCCCAGGTGCGGACTCCGTCCGGACAGCCCGAGGTCTGCTACTTGGATGTGGGAACTCCGCTCTTCCGTCGAGAAGGTCGACTCTGTCGCGCTCCCGAGCTGGCGCTGCGCAGTCTGCCACGACCGCTCGCGTGGTTTCTGCGAAAGGCGCTATTTGATCAGGTGGTTGGTCGTTACTTTGATCTGCGCGAAGTGCTCAAAGACATCGCCGCGAACTTCATCAAGGAAGGTCGCGCCGATCGGATTTCCGTTACGCTGACGCGACTCAATCGCTTCCTCTACGAACAAAGCGGAGGACAGGCGCCACTTACCGAAAAGGAAGTAGCATCTTATTACGCAGAGGATAAGCAGATTTGGGCGCTGTTTCAGTCGCTCCGTCGCTTCGATCGCTTCCTCACCAGCAAGCTGCTGAGAAAGCGTTACGAGTACATCTTGCCGGGTCCGGTGAAGCGCTAGGCGGAGTGGTCACAGCGTCTCACTCGCGCTCCTTCCCAATTGACAACCGGATCGGCAGCGACTTTGATGTCGTCCATGCGTATGAATCGATCGGCTGGTCGGCGATTTTTCCTTTTGGGAGCGGTTCTGCTGCTGTCGTTTTGCGTAGAACCGACAGGTCCAGAAGAGGTCGCTCCGGATTCCCTTCCTGCCGTGACGGGCGAGTTGGGGAATGGTTTTCCGGACGCTCAGCCGTTCGATCAGGAGTCCTCCGATGCGTCAGCCGTCCGGCCCTGTCCCGCTGGAATGGTGGCGTTTTCTGGCTTCTGCATGGATCGCTTTGAGGCTCCCAATCAGGCCGGAGTCCCGCCGCTTGCGATGCGGACTGCCAAAGATGGCGTGGACTGGTGTAGCGCGCATGGCAAAAGGCTCTGTAGCGAAGCAGAGTGGGTGCGTGCTTGCCAAGGACCGAGCGGGCTCCCATACCCCTATGGGAAGAGCTATCAGAAGGGCCACTGCGTCGATGACAAGGTCTGGAAGGTGCCCAACTGGACGGTGCTAGGAACCTGGCCGAGCGCGGCTGCGCAGGCAGAAGCGACGCGACTGTATCAGGCCGATCCCAGTGGCACGCGGCGGGACTGCACCTCGGCGGAAGGAGTCCAAGACCTCACCGGCAACGTCGCCGAGTGGGTGGTGCGCTCCTTCCCCAACAGCAACAACTACGATCACGTCATGAAGGGCTGTTACTGGGCCGGCTGTTACGGAGGCTCTCCGCCGAGCTGCGCCTTCGTCAATCCCGCCCATCCCGGAACCTTTCGCTCCTATGAAGCCGGCTTCCGGTGCTGTCTTAGTCGCTAACGCATTCCCAGGCTGCGCGGGTCGCTGGTAGGATGCGCGGCATGCACAAGGTTTTGGTCAAGCGGCTGATTTCGGCTCCCATCGACGAGGTTTGGGCTTGTTATACCGATCATCGCGGGTGGGTACGGTTCTTGGGAATGGGCACCATCCAGCTGCAACCGGAAGGACAGTCCCTCCCCGACGGGGTGGGCTGTGTCCGTCACATCTCGGTAGCGGGAGTGGAGATGGTGGCCGAAGAGGTGACCGTATTTGAGCCGCCCCATCGCATGAAGTATCGCGTGATCAAAGGTGGCGGTCCGATCCGCAATCACGATGGTGAAGTTTTATTTACTTCGGAAGGAAACGGAACCTTGGTGACGTGGCGCTGCGAGTTTGATTCGGCGCTGCCGGGCCTGGGTCCGGCCATCTGTTTCGGCGTCACGCGGGTCTTTCAGTTCATCCTCCGCGGAGTCGAACGCCAGCTCTGCAAGTCCTCCGCGCATTCCTAATTCGAGGCATCGAGGACTTCCCGGACCCGACGGGCCACTCTTGTCCCTACCTGCATGCTCCGCGCGATCGTGACCGCCCATTCCGGCTCATCGTGACCGCCCATTCCACGGCATCGTGACCGGTCATTCCGGCGCATCGTGACCGGTCATTCCGCGGCATCGTGACCGGTCAT
>Ga0154020_10000728_pt1 | contig 40539 bp, 25 predicted proteins | sample Klosneuvirus_201_FD_109709 | JGI IMG/M metagenome (GOLD analysis project Ga0154020, IMG submission 109709) | Active sludge microbial communities from wastewater, Klosterneuburg, Austria - Klosneuvirus_20160825_MG | ecosystem: Engineered > WWTP > Aerobic digester > Activated sludge | place... | reverse complement strand
TTGAAGCAGTGCGATAATCTCGATCATGAGCGGTTCTGTCTGATAGGAATTCCACTTTTGTCGGTGATAAGCCTATCCTACACGACCGCTCTATCTTTCCCCTTTTTTGGCGAAGGTATTGCAGATGACACAGATTTTTGATCTGTCTGCACAATCTGTGTCATCTGTGGATAAAGAAACCAAGCGACGATAACTAGAGTTCACCAAAAAGGAGAACGGTCATGTCTGAGGAACGCAAATTTGCGATTATCTGCTCAATGTCCTGATTGCGCCAATCTCCAATCTCTAGCGACTGTGGTTAATTGGAGATTGGAACCTGCACCTCCCCTCACGTGGCGGGTGTAGTGCCAAGATTTACTGTCCGCAGAGAGCGATGGGCAGGGACGGCATGCAAAAAGGTGTGCCGATAACTCTCATCGGTGATGTTCTGGGCGAGACCATTCAGTAGAGTGAGCGCCTGCGCCAGCAGCTTTTCCGCCGCCGGCTCGTCCACCGCCTGCAAAATGCGGATACAGACGACATAGGCCCGAATCGGCTCGTCCCAGCCTTCCGCATTGGTAGTAGGCAGATGAGGCACGATCGGCGTAATCTGGCTCAGCGCGTCCGGCAGCGCATCGCGACGATAGGCCAATTCGGCCAGGCCGATTTCCGCTTCACAGGCCTTGATCAGTTCGTTGCTTGCGCGCAGACGGGTAGCCGCTTCGTGAAAGTTCGCTGCGGCTTGCGTCCACTCCTGTGTGCGCGCCGCCAGAGCCATCTGGGTTGCGGCAAGCTGGGCCAGTGCATCCGCCAGCGTGGTTGGCGAACCATGAATGCGAACAAGGGCCACCGCATCGGTCACCGCGATCAACGCCTCTGCCAACTCGCCCAGTTGGCGATGGGCGAAGCTTTTGTTCAGCAAAGCCGCTCCCTTGATCCACATATCGCCGAGAAGATCCAGGCGGAGAATGCTTTGGTCGGCCAACGCAACCGCTTGGTTGAAGTCGCCTAGATGATTCCAGGCACGAGCCAGGTAATTGTAGGCCTGGGCAATGTTGATATGATCGCCGGTGGCTTGGCTGCTGGCGAGGAAGCGCTGACAGTAGATCAGCCCCGCCTCGTAACGCCCCTGATCGATCGCCATGCTGCCCAGGATGCTGATCGCTAAACGCGTCGGTAGCTCCAAACGACCGGTCCACTCGTGAAAGGCCAGCAGGCGATGGTACATTTCATGCGCGCGCTCATAGTCGCCCAGCCGATAGGCGTTGTAGCCAATCAGTTCCATGCAGATGCCCGCCTGCAATTCAAGACCCTCCGCCTGCGCCAACGCCAGCATCTGTTCGGCCAGGGCAATGCCCTGCGCATAGTCCGCCACCAGCTCAAACGCCTTCGCCTGGTTCAGGTGAATGCTGATGATCTCCGCTTTGCTGTCGAGCGCGGTCGCCAGCGCCAGCGCCTGTTGTGACAGTTCCTGCGTGCGGGCGAATTGGCCGCGGCATTCGGCCACATAGACCAGCGCAGCCAGCAAGCGACAGTGCAGCTTCAGGCGCGGCATTTCATCCGCGCTTGCCAACGAGGTGAGCGGTGTTTCAAGCCGCGCCACCGTGCTTTCGAATAATGTCTGCGCCTCCGGATAGAGGCCGCGCAGATCGCAGAAACGAAAGAGACCGTCCAGCGCGTTTTGAAGCAGATGCAGCTCCATCTGCGCGGTGGCCCGCTGCCAGGCGATTGTCATATTTTCCCAATCCGGCTGGATGAGGGCGCTCGCCGCGCCGGCGGCGCGCGTATCGAGGGCGACTGCCTGATCGGCCAATAGGGTCAGAAAATAGTGGCTGTGGGCGCGCCGCGTCGCTTCAGCCACAGATGCATCGTGCGCAAGCGCGGCGGCCGCAAACTGGTGAATCAGGGCGTGCATGTCATAGCGTCGCGAACCGGCATGGCGGAGCAGCGATTTGTTGCGCAGAGCGCTCAGCAAGGCCGGCGTCGCCCCGGTCACGGCGCGCGCGGCATCCTGCGTAAAGCCGCCGCTGAAGACAGCCAGCTTAGCCAGCGTGCGTTGCTCGAGCGTGGAAAGCAGTTGCCACGATGCGTTGAAGACGGCGCGCAGACTGCGGTGCTGTGGGTCAATATCGCGTGCAGTCGTTTCCAGCCGATCCAACCCCTCGTTCAATTCGACGACAATTTCTTTGCAGTTCAAATCACGAATCCAGGTCGCGGCCAGTTCGATGGCCAGCGGGAACCCTTCGGCCAGTTGGCAGATGCGCACCACATGGGGCAACTGCTCGGCGGTGAGTTTGAAGTGCTTGTTGAGCCTGTGCGCTCGATCCACAAAAAGGCGGACAGCGGCAAAATGAGGGGCGGCCGCCTCTGTACTGCTGGTGGGAACGGCCAAGCCGTGCAACTCGAAGAGATCTTCCGCCTGCAGGTTGAGCCGCTCGCGCGAGGTGACGAGCAGCACCACCTGGGGCGCCTGTTGCAGCAGAGCCACCAACAGATTTACCCCCTCTATCAGATGCTCGAAGTTATCCAGCACCAGCAAGAGTTGTTTGTTGCCCAGCATCTCGCACAACTGCTCGGCTACACTCTTGGCGCCGGCGCCCAATGAAAGTTGCAGCGTTTCGGCAATGGCAAGCGGAATCGATGCTGCCGTAGGCGCTTGGGCGAGCGCGACAAAATAGCCGCCATCACGAAAGTTGTTTACCTGTTGCGCCGCCACCTGCTGCGCCAGTCGCGACTTGCCGATGCCGCCTGGCCCCACGATGCTCAAGAGGCGGTAGGTCGGGTTGGCGAGGCGCGCCTGCAGTGCTGCGATCTCTTCCTCACGCCCGAAAAACGGGGTCAACTGTTCGGGAAAATTGTGACGCGCGGGAGAAACCTCCGGGCTGGCCCCAGGGTGTGGGGTCGCAAAGGGCAATGCGGGCGACATGGTGGGCAGGGGTGCAACGTTGGCGTCGGCCGCTGCTTCTGGATTGAGAAGCTGGGTGTGCAGGGCCAGCGTTTCCGCTTCGGGGTCCAGGCCCAGCTCCTGACGCAAGACCGTGCGGCAACGCTCGAAGAGCACCAGCGCGGCGTTGCGTTCGCCCAGTTTCGCCAGGATGCGCATTTGCTGGCGGTAGGCAGATTCGCGCAGCGGATCGAGTTCGAGCTGCCGCTGTGCAGTGGCGCGCGCGGCGGGCAGATCGTCGTTGCTTTCGGCATAAATGGTCAGGTCCGCATAGGCGTCCAGCATGAGCAGCCACAGCCGTTCCCGCTGCATAAAGAGCCATTCCTCAAAGAGGTTGCACTCATTCAGCACAATTCCTTCTAAAAATTCCCCCTGGTAGAGCTGTACGGCTTGACGCAGCAGCGTCTGGCAGTGTGCGCATTGGCTGCGGCTCGTGTGCTCATGCTGCTGGCTGCGCTCCAGGAGCCGATTGAAACGGTTCGTGTCGGCGTAGTCAATCCAGGCGGGATCGATCTGCACGTTGTGGCGATCCGTTACCAGCAGCGCAGGGGGCGCGGCGCCGGCCAGTGCCAGCCTGGCGGCGACAGCGCGTAGCCGCGAGAGGGTTACCCGCAAATTATTCTGCGCTGTAGGCGTCGGATCGTCGGGCCAAAAGAGCGCCTGTAGCGTCTCGCGGCTGTGCATCATCACGTGTTCGGTGGCGAGATAGGCGAGCAGCGCAAGCTGTTTGCGCGAGCGCAGGGCAAGTGGCTGTCCCTCGGCATCGACGATGAGGCCGGGGCCAAAAAAGCGGAAAAGAGCGGCGTTCATACGGATTCGCTGACCTGCCGGACCTGGCCTGGTAATGATTTGGAAATGGCGCCGAGTACGCTAAGGGCGGAAGTGTAACCCTCATGCGATCACGGGCCTATTATGCACGAAGCAACGGCGAAGTACCATTCGTATCTTTTACGTCTCTGGCAAGAGGGCGAGCGCCGCTTATGGCACGCCTCGATCCACTGTGTGCAAAGCGGGGAAATTGTCCATTTTGCCGATCTGGAAGCATTCGTGGCCTTTTTGCGGGCGCAGACCGCGCCGCCGCGCCCGCAGGAGACGCCCGTGCGGCCTGAGAGAAAGAAGTAGCGTACATCATGTCCGGCGAATCAAGACAGGAGAAGAACCATGGTAAAGCGACGTATTGAATCCTTCCTCATGTTGGCGACTCTACTCATCGTGAGCATCTTTATGCTGAGCTGGCTGCAAGGGCAACCCTTTGCCACGGCTTCAGCGCAGGGACAGGCGGCTCCCGCTGCCATGTCTGCCGCCGCCGTCCCCGCGGCGGTCGTTGCGATTCCGCGCACGTTTAGCTACCAAGGAACGCTGCGCGACGCCAACGGCAACCTGATTAATGGCGCGGTCAACCTTACCCTCAACCTCTACGCGGCGATTACGGGGGGCAGCGCGCTGCACACGGAGAGCTTTCCCGGCGTGAACGTGCGCAACGGCTTGTTCAGCGTCGTCGTGGGCGACGCCACGCCGATTGCCCCCACTGTTTTTGACAATTTCCCGCTCTATCTCGGCCTCCGCGTGAATCAGGACGCGGAAATGCTGCCGCGCCAACGGCTGCACCCCGTGCCCTATGCCATGCAAGCCAGCAGCGCACAGACGGCGGGGACGGCCAGCAATCTGGTGGCAGGCGGCGGCGTGCCCAATCTCGTCACCTTGGGCGCCGCCGGAGCCAGCGAGATTGGCTTTGCCCCCAACGGCGGCAAGATTACCAATGACGCCAATGGCTTGATCCTCACCGGCGGCGCCAACAGCCGCGTCGCCACGACCGGCGCCTTGGCGGTTGGCGGCGATCTGACCGTAGCCGGTTCCTGGAACGCCGGGGCCATTCGCGACCGCGGTGATTCTAACGGTGGCGCCAATCAACGCTCGACCTACCCGGTGAGCATCAATCGCTATGTGGTCGAAGCCCCGGACAACGGCGCGTCGCCAGACACGGCGCCGGTTGATGATGTGCTCCTCACGCAGCTTTGTCAGGACGAAGATGGCTGCCGGGTGAGCCTCTATATGCGCGACTGGGATCCCGCTAATGCGCCCGGTCTTCTGGCGGGCGTTGGCCCCTATCGGATGGCGCTGGCTGCTGCGGCCAATGGGAAGCGTCAGTGGAGCGTCCACAACACGGATGCAATCGGCGTGCTTGGCATCGACAACAACGCGATCATCGAAAACATTTTGAATGTGCAAAATGCCTGCCTGTTCAACGATGGCGCCTATGTCAACGCCCAAGGGAGTGACGGCGCCCTCGGTTTTGGTCTGCTCAATTGGGCCGGGGCGTTCGATTCGGTCAGCATGACCTGTGTTCTGATCATTGAAGACTAATGTCTTGTCAAGGCTGATTGGATCGGCTGAGAAACTGAGTTTTTGTCAAAAACTCAGTTTCTGCAAGCCAGATCTCGGTTACGTGCCGGGGACGGGCTTACGTGCCGGGGACGGGCTGATCGTTGTCTGCCCGTCCCCGGCACGTAAGGCCCCGAAGCAGAAAGGAGAATCAAGTCGATGAGGCAATTTTTTCGCAATCAACGATCAGATCATTTGTGGCGCCATCCCGTGAGCCGCTACCTGAGCGCACTGTTGGCGCTAACGCTGGCCCTGCTGCTGACCGTGCGCATCGCACAGGCAGCCTGTGGCGGCGGCAACCTGAGCGACCTTTGTTCGAGCAACTTTGGGCTGAGCGGTAATCTCAGCGCCGTGGACAGCCCCACCGGCAACAGCTTCCCCGCCGTGGACAACAGCCAGTTGCCGATGGCCGGTGCGCTCTTCTATGCCGACTACAAAGCATTAGAAACGCAAGCGCGTAGCTTGCTGCAACGCAACATAAATTTCCGCGCCGATATTTCACCCTATCGGCCCAACAACAACTTTAACAAGCTGGTGCGCCAGTTTGATGTCAACAGTGGCTTTGCCGCGGTCTACGATGACCCCGATGTCGCCGTTCCCAGCATGACCCTGCGCGAACGCATCGACTTGGCCGACGCCGACCTGCGCCAGGCGCGCGATCTCTACGCCTACCTCGCCGTCTATGCACCTGCCGCGCGCATACGGGCCGACGATGGCAAAGACCCGAACAGCCCAGGCGCCAATTACAAAGAGCAACTCTGCGCCCAGGCCGAAAATCCCAATCCCCCCGACCCGGCCAAGAGCGGCCAGGTGCTTGACCCGGTGATCGACTGGTGCAACTTCCCGGCGCGGCTGCGTCAGGCTGTGCGCGAGGCGGCCTATCTGCGCATGATCTTTGCCCAGCAATTCATGGTCGATGCGCTGGGGTTGCATTTTAGCGCCGGGGCGTTGCTCGGCGGCGAGGCCTTTGTGCGCCAGGAAGTCGCCAAACTGGATGCCGCCAAATATCAGTTCGACCTCACCCAACAAGGGCTGCGCGAGGCGCTCGATCATCGCCTGGGCAGCGGTTGTCTGGTCTCTGACTTCTACACCCAGTCCGAATGGGCGCTGCTCTCACGCGCGGTTCAGGGGCAGGAGGTGGCGCAACATCACATTGCGATCCGGCTGAGTTATCTGGACATCAAGAGCGACAGCGATATTCCGCGTGCCCAGGCAAAGGCGCAGGATGCGTACCGGGTGGCGGCCACCGAGGGGTATCTCAAGATGGTCGGCCTGGCGGGGACGGCCGCGCTCGGTGCGTCGAGCAGCGGCTGTGCGGCGGCGGGAGCGCGTCCGGATGGCGCGCTGGTGGCGGAGATGGCGCTCAACCTGTTGGATACGCGCGCCAGCGCGCGTGAACTGCTTGAGGGGCGCAACATCTTTGGCATGGATGTGCGCTTCACGCCGGCGCGACTCTACCGCACCGCCTTTGGCAGCAGCGACAAGGGGTTGTGGGAGCAGGCCAAGGATGCGGCCGACCTGGCGCTGCAGATTCAGCAGCAGACGGAAAACGCCGAACGCGTCTTTGACCTGAACCAGCAAGAACTGGTCAAGTCCGTGCTCGCCATCAACACGAAGGTGGACAACGATATCCAGATCGAGGCGGGCTGCGATCTGCAAGGCTTCCTCAATCAGCCCGACCCCGATGCCGCCTGGTACGCCTGCATCAACGACATGATCAAGCACACCCAGGAGTGTGACCCGACCGCCGCTACTTTTGACGCCTGTATGGCGCGCACCACGGACGGCCAACCGCCCAGACCCGACGGCAGCAACTGGCTGATTCTGGTCAGCGATACGCGCGTGGCGCGCCAGGAGCTGCGCACGGCGTGGCTGGGGGTGGAGGCGGCGATCAAAAAGCGAGACAACATCGTCAAGCGCGCCGATACCGAGCTAATGCGCACCATCCAGGTCAACAGTGCGATTCTCACCGGCGCGCAGAGTGATTCAGCGTTCGAGGCAGTGATCGCCGCCGCCAATATCATGGATGTTGACACGGATGGCACGGTCACTTTTCACCCCGGCGTCGTGGTCGAGGCGGCGGTGCGTCCCATCCAGCTCTTGGCGCAGGCCGCCCGCGATATGCAGATCGAAGACGCCAACGCCGCGGCGGTCGTGCGCAATCTCTTCTACGACATGGCCGAGGCGCAAGGGGAGATCGATATTGCCGCCCAACAATACCAGTCGATGTTGACCCGCTTCAACGGCGTCGTCGGGCAGACAGGCCACGATGTTTTCGAGTCTAAACGCCAGCACGCCTACACGACGGCGCTGCCGGCCAATGACCCCAGCTATCGCATGGTGCGCGATTCGCGACGGCTGGAGCTGGCGCAGCAGTTGGAAACCGCCGCCCGCCTCGCCTATCTGGCGGCCCGCCGCGCCGAATATGAGTACACGGCCCGGCTCAGCGCCAACAACTTCCGCATCTCCGATATCTACAAAGCGCGCACGGCCAACGACATCCTGATTTTCCTGCAAAATCTGGATGGGGCGGTCACCAACTTGCCGGGCGCGGTGCGCGATGCCGAATCCAACCAGCTTGATCTGACCATCTCGGTGGCTCAGCACGTGCTCGGCCTGACCGATCAATTCCTCAAGGGGCAGGGGATAGCCGATGCCAACCTGCAAACAGAGCGCAGCAAACGCTTCCGTCAATGGGTGTCGCAACATACCCTCCTCAACAGCGACGGTAAGCCAAGTCTGGTCTTTGACTTCAGCACATCGTCGGCCAGCAATGGCCTGATCAGCCAGGTCGTGACACAGGATTACGGCTACTACTGGCTGCACAAGGTGGCCGGCATCGGCCAGCCGAAGGCAGGTAACAACGGCTTTGGCGTCAACCTGGTTTCTGCGCAGGGCGGCGATCTGGGCTATCGTCAGGTGCGGGTGAGTCAGAGTGGGCAGGTGGGGCTGACCTCCTTTGCCGGCTGCCTCTTTGACTATCGGCTGATCCCGCCGGCGTCCCTCCTGGGGCTGGAGTTCTCGTCTGCCCAGCCGACCGAGGTCGTCACCGGAATTTTCAATGGCGATATCAACGCGGTGCACGGCAATGGCACGCCCGGCTACAGCACACCCGCTTTCCTGGGGCGCCCGCTGGCTTCAAATGGCTGGCAGGTGGTGATCAACGCCGGTTCGCCCAATGGAATCCTGCCCGACCTGGATTTGCAGCAGTTGACCGACATTGAGCTCAAGATCAGTACAACCTATGCTTCGCGCAGCGTCAACAGCCAACCCCAGCTTGCGCAATGCGTGCGCGTGGATTTCTGAGATTCGTGAACAGGAAGAACAGCATGAGACACAAAACACTCGCAGTCGTCATGGGGCTGTTGCTGGTTGTCGGCGGTGTGCTCGTGGCCTTCGTAACCGTGGGATTGGGCAGCGCCGACGTGCGTGGACTGGCTGTTGAGCCAGGCAAGCAGGGCAGTCAGACGCGCTCTGTCCAGGTTGCGCCAAACCAAGCCAGTGCAGTGCAACTGGTCGGCGCCTACAGCGGCGTCGTAAAGCTCGATGTTGTCGTGGGCGGCGTCTACAGTGACACCCTGGCCATACCGCCTGCGCCTGAAAATGGCGCCCCTGCACCACCCGACTTGGGCAGCATCGATCTAGCGCTGCAACTCAACCAGGCCGGGAATGCACTCAGCGGCTATGTCACCCTGGACAATACGCTTGTCTACAGCGCCGAACACACATTGGCGACGGGCGCGGCCAGCATCAACATCGGCCCCTATGTCACCGGTGCGGTGGAGGGCGCAAACTTTACGTTGCAATCCGAAAAAGTATCCCTTGTCGTCAACGGGCGCACGATCCAGCGCCAGTTTCGGCTGGCCGGAACCGGCGCTGCTGGGGATGGCAGCCAGATGACGGGCCAGTATCGCGAGACCTTGTGGGGGTACACCAGCGCCCCCGTCACAGTGATCGGTGCGTTCACCTTGCAGCGCGCCCGCTTGAACAGTACGGCGCCGGGCGCAGGCAACCAGGCGCCCACCACCGTGGCCGACATGGCGATGACGCCGCAAGGGGTCGCCGTCATGATCAATGTACTCGCCAACGATAGTGACGCAAATGGCGACGCCCTGGCCATTACTTCCACCAGCAAGCCGCAATTTGGGGCGGCGACCACCGACAGCCAGACAGTGATATACACTCCCAGCGCCACCTTCGTGGGGATTGACAGCTTTAGCTACTTTGTCAGTGATGGCAAGGGCGGCGTCGCCACCGGTTCGGTTACGATTCGCGTGGGGCAGGAGGAGGCGAAAACCATTTTTCTGCCCATGATTGCGCGATAAATCAGGGGAACGCCGCGCCGCTTACGCCTGGCAATCTCCGATCTCCAGTGATCGTAATTAACTGGAGATCGGAGATTGAAATTCGTAGTGCAGCGTTCCGTCCGGCTGTGGGCTGTAGTGGCCGTAGAAGAAGGGGCCATCCAGTGCGCGCGGTAGCAATTCCTCCAAGTCATCCAACAGCGGATAGTCGTGCAGTGCAGCGATCGGCAGCCATTCCGGCGTTCCCTCTTGCGTCGTCCAGACCAGCCGCTCCGCTGTTGCACCGGTAAAAACAAACAGCAACACGCCGGGACGCGCACCAGCCTCGTCGGCGCCAGCATCAATGGTGACGACGCCGCGCAGCGACAGATCGCGCACCTCGATGCCGGCCTCTTCTCGCACCTCGCGCACCGCCGCAGTGTAGACATCTTCCGCCGCCTCGACGTGACCGCCCAGGCCGTTGTAGCGGTTGGCCCACAGCCGTTTCGTCGGCGCGCCCTTGAGCAGCAAGACTTCGCGCTCCCCGCGCGCCTGGTTGAAACAGGTCAGGAAGATCAACACGCGCGGCGTAGCCAGATGGCGGCCGCTGCCGGGCACGCGAGTTCCTTGCTCGGCAGCGTTCATCCGTCACCGGCGCTTTTGTCCACTGCGGGCATGGTCTGAAGCACGCGCAACGTTTGACAAGTGGTGACGGCGCCGTCAGCGCGCATTTGCTCAATTTCAATCGGATCGACGCTGGCCAGCATGAGTTCCATCGGCGTTTTTCCTGCTGCAACGATAAGCTGCGCTGTTCATCGCTTGCGGATGACGCTCACCAGCACCGCGGCCAGGATGATCAGCCCGCGGATCACCTCCTGCGCAAAGGGGTTGATGCCCATCAGCACCATGCCGTTGCCCAACAGGCCAATGAAGAGCACGCCCAGAAAAGTGCCGGCGATCGTGCCGACGCCGCCCATCAGGCTGGTGCCGCCGATGATCACCGCGGCGATCACCTCGAACTCCAGCCCCTGGGCGATGTTGGACGACCCCGACATGATGCGCGAGGAGAGGATGATGCCACTGAACGCGGCCAGAAAGCCGGTCAGCGCAAAGGTGGCGATGCGCGTGCGCCAGACGCGGATGCCGGAGAGGCGCGCCGCCTCCTCGTTGCCGCCGACGCTGTAGACCGAGCGGCCGTAGACGGTGCGCGTGCTGATAAAGTGGAAGATCACAAAGGTCAGCAGCATGATCACTACCGGCACCGGGATGACCTCCAGCACATAGCCGCCGCCCCAAAAGCCAAACGAATCAGGAAAGGGTGTGATCGGGAAGGCGTTGGTGATCAGCCGCGCCGCCCCGCGCAGGCTCATAAAGAGCGCCAGCGTCACGACAAAGGCCGGCACCGCCCACTTCACACGGATGAATCCGGCGGCGGAGTGAATGAGCGCGCCCTGGATCAGCACGACGATCACCGCCAGCCACAGCGGCCAGCCCTGCTGGATCGCTAGCACGCCGAGCAGCGACGAAGCCCACGCCACCGCCGAGCCGACGCTCACGTCGATGTCGCCGGAGATGATAATAAAGGTCATGCCGCAGGCAATGATACCGTTGAAGGCCACTGCACGCAACACGTTCAACAGGTTGCGCGAGGAGAGAAAATTGGGCGCAACCAATGCCAGCCCCACAAAGAGCAGGAGCAAGGCGATCAGCAGGCCGGAGCGGGAAAGCAGGTCGCCGAAACGGGACAGCCCGGTAGGCCGCGAAGCGGAGTTGGTGGTGGCGGTCATGGAACGAGCTCCTCCATTGCCAGAGCCATCAACTGCTCCAGCGTGATTTCGTCGTGGGTGACTGCGCCGGTGATCCGGCCTTGATTGATAATCAAAATACGGTCGGAGACGTCGAGCACTTCCTCAATCTCCGAGGAGACAAAGAGCACCGCCAGCCCCTGCCGGGCCAGATCGCGCACCAGCGTAAAGATCTGCTCTTTGGCCTGGATGTCGATGCCGCGCGTCGGCTCGTCCATGATCAGTACATCGGGCAGCGTGTTGAGCCAGTTGCCGATCACGACTTTCTGCTGGTTGCCACCGCTGAGCGTGTTGGTGGTCACGCTGAGGCTCGGCGTCTTGATCGCCATGTTGGCGACCATCTCCTGCGCCAGCGCCTCTTCCTGGGCAGGCTGGAGAATGCCGCCGTGACTGACACGATGCAGGCTGGCCAGCGTCAAGTTGTCGCGCACCGGAAAGACGAGCACCAGCCCCTGCTTTTTGCGATCCTCCGGCGTAAGACCGACGCCGTTTGCTTTCATCGTCAGCGGGCTGGGGTGGGCAATCGGCCGGCCTTTGACGACAATCTCGCCGCTGTCGATCGCATCCAGCCCAAAGATCGAGCGCAGCAACTCTGTGCGCCCCGAACCAAGCAGCCCAGCGAGGCCCAGCACCTCGCCCCCGCGCACCTCGAACGCGATGTCGTGTAGCTTGCCGGCGCGATTCAGCCCCTTCACCGCCAGCTTGACCTCGCCGACCTCGGCGTCGCGCCGCCACTGCGTGCGCTGCCAGTCCGCACCGATCATCATCGTCGTGATCTGCTCCGGCGTCGCCTCCGCCACGGGGATGGTGCCGATGTGGCGGCCATCGCGCAGCACGGTGACGCTGTCGGCCACGCGCGGGATCTCCTGCAGCCGGTGGGTGACGTAGATGACCGCGCGTCCCTGCGCGGCCAGCCGGCGCACGACCTTGTGCAGCGTCTCGACCTCTTCGCTGGGCAGCGCGCTGCTTGGCTCATCGAGGATCATCACGCGCGGGTCGAAGGAGATCGCCTTGGCGATCTCGACCAGTTGCTGCTGCGCCACATTGAGGTGCGCGACCAGTTCGTCGAGCGGAATCTCGACTTCAAGCTGATCGAGCGCCAGCTTCGCCGTCTGCATGATCTGCTTACGCGCCACAAAGGAAATCCCCAGGAGGCGGCGCATCGGCCAGCGCCCCAGCAGGATGTTCTCGGCCACGGTCAGCCCCGGCACCAGGCTCATCTCCTGATAGACCGTGCTGATGCCCTGGTGAAAGGCATCCTGCGGCCGGTCAAAGATTACCGGCCGGCCGTCGATGGCGATCACGCCGCTGTCGGGGCGGATGGCGCCGCTGAGCACCTTGACCAGCGTGGACTTGCCGGCGCCATTTTTGCCGAGCAACGCGCGCACCTCGCCCTGTTCGAGTGAGAAATCGACATGGTCCAGCGCGGTGACGCCGGGATACTGTTTGCAGACTTTCTCCACGGTCAGAATGGTGGTCATAAACCCACTTTCGGCGCTACACTTTTGAATTCGATACTCACACAAAGCCACAAAGAACACAAAGAAATTCGTTCTGAATCTTTGTGCTCTTTGTGGCTTTGTGTGACATGCCGGTGTAATTCTTTTACTCGACGTCGAATATCGCGCTGCCGCCCGTTTCCACGAAGCGGTTGATCATCTCGTCGTTGCCGCGGCCGAAGAAGATCGTCGGCGTGTTGATCACGGCCTCGACCTCTGCGCCGTCCATCACCTGGAAGAGCGCGTTGACGGCATCGTAGCCCATCTGATAGGGCGCCTGGCCGGTGACGCCTTGCAGGATGTCGTCGTCGGCCTGCAACATCTGCGCCATCTGGTTGTTCATGTCGGTGCCAAAAACAAAGACTTTGCCAGCCAGACCCGCCGACTGCACGGCCAGCGCATGGGCGACGGTGCCGCCTTCGTTGGCTGCCCACAGCAGGTTGATCGTCGGGTTGGCCTCGAGCATGGCCTCGGAGACCGGCAGCGCGTCGTCCGCCACCCAGCCGGCCTGATCGGCGACCACTTCGACGCCGGGCAACTGCGACACTTCGGCCAGGAAGCCTTCCTTGCGCGGCGGGCAGCCTTCGAACTGGTCACAGTTCAGCATGCCGATCACGGCGTTGCCGCCCAGCTTCTCGTTGATAAACTGCACCGCGGCGGCGCCGGTGGTGCTGCCCAGGTCCTCATTTTTGGTCACCAGATAGGCGGAGGCGATGCCCTCTTCGCTGACGCAGGTGTTGAAGCAGATCACCGTGATGCCGGCCTCTTTGGCCTTCCTGAGCGCGGCGACCGAGCCGTCGGAGGAGATGGGCGTGATGACGATGGCATCGACGCCACGCGTGATGTAATCGTCGATCATGCTGCTCTCTTTGGCGAGATCGTTCTCGGTGTTACCGAGGATCAACTCGGCGCCGGCCTCGTCGGCCGCGGCCTGCATCCCCGCCTGGACAAGCTGCATAAAGGTGTCACTCTGGAAGACGACGCCGGCAATCACCAACTTCTCGCCATCGGCGGCGGGTGCATCGGCGGCAGGTGCATCGGCCGCTGGCGCGTCGGCAACGGGGGCAGCAGGTGCGGCCGGCATCGCCGTACAGGCGCCGAACAGCAGAGCTACTGCCATCAACAGACCCAACATGAGCATCGTTCGATTGACCTTCATCTTGTTCTCCTTGTTGAACTACGGTTTGAAAAGATAAGTCTGACAACGTCCACTATAACATCAGGGAACTGCTCAAAATCCACAAACTGAGTTTTTGCCAAAAACTCAGTTTGTCCGGTCACTGGTCTGGCTCAATAGCTCGGCGTGCTTTTCCTCCTCTCTGCTATCATACAGTCAGCCTGGCTGTTATAGACCACGGATTCGACGGATTCGACGGATAAACTCCGGATAATTTCGGAGAAATCCGTGAAAATCCGCCTAATCCGCTAAATCCGCGGTCTATTCTTCATCCACAAACGGCGTTGCTTGCAGCGCGCTCAACGTTTGGTAGACGCTGCGCAGCGGGTCGAACGCCTGGATGTATGCCTGGACGTACGCTTCATAATGGCGATGATAGGCCGGCCGCGGCTCGATGCGCCCCACAGTTTGGCTGAAACGGCGGGCGGTGGCCGCCAGGTCGGGATAGATGCCCACCGCCGCGCCGGCCAGGATCGCACAGCCCAGCGCGGCGACATCGCTGCGCTGCAGCCGCACATAGGGCACGCCCAGCACATCCGCCTTGATCTGGTTCCACAGGTCACTGTTGGCGCCGCCGCCGATCACGCGCACCTCGCTGAAGTGGACAGACGGGCTGTACTCGCGCACCACCGCCAGCGCCGCGGCGTAGTCATAGGCGATCGACTCCAGCACCGCGCGGTAGAGATGCGCCTTGGTGTGCGTCCAGGTAAAGCCCAGCCAGGCGCCGCGCACGTCCGGGTCGCTGGGGCAGGCGCGCCCCACCAGGTGCGGGATGAACATCAGCCCTTCGGCGCCGGGCGGGAGATGTGCAGCCTGCGCGTCGAGCAGCGCGTAGGCGGACGCTCCCGTCGCGGCGGCCTGGCGCAGTTCCTCGGCGCCAAGCTGGTCGCGCACCCAGCGGTGAGTCAGCCCGCCGCCGCTGATGTACATCATCGGATACCAGTGGTCTGGCCCCAGCGGCCCGGCCAGCGGCTGCAACATGCCGTGGCGCGTGTCGGCAAAGTAGCTGTCGAGCGAGGTCGCCAGCACCGGGAAGGTGCCCGCCACATCGACAAGCTGTCCCGCCTCCACCAGCCCCGCGCCGAGGAAACCGGCCACCTGATCGCCCGCGCCGGCCACCAGCGGCACGCCCGCAGCCAGCCCGCACGCTGCGGCCGCGGCCGGCGCCAGCTTGCCCACGACTGTGGTGGCGGGCACGATGGCTGGCAGCTTCTCCAGCGGAATCTCGCACGCCTCCGCCAGTTCCGCCGACCAGGCGCGCCGCGCGGTGTCGCTGACGCCGATCCAGGTCAGGTACGACGGGTCGATAAAGGCGTCGTCGGCCGAGATCTCCGCCATGCGTCCCGCCACATAGTTGGCGAGAATCAGCACTTTGTGGATGCGCCGGTACAGGTCAGGCTGCTGCTCCCGCCACCACAACATGCGCGGGGCCAGAAAGGGCAGCGCGCCGTTGAGCGCTACTAAGCGGTCGCCCACGCGCGCCTGCATGGCCGCCACATAGGGCTGGTAGCGATTGTCGAGCGCCGACGGATACCAGGGCGTCAGCGCATTCCACGCCCGGTCGATGGCGATCGCGCCGGCCATCTGCCCGTCAAAGGCGATGGCGGCCACCGATGCAGGCGCGGCGCCGCTCTTGGCGACCACCTCGCCGATCGTGGCGAGTGCGGCCGCGTAGAAATCCTCGCCGCGCTGCTCGGCCTGACCGGGCGCAGGTTGATGCAGCGGCGCCTCGCGCGTCGCGTCGGCCAATGAATGACCGGCGGTGTCAAAGAGCGTCGTCTTGACCACGCTGGTGCCCAGATCGACGCCGATCAGGTAATCCTGTGCCATTTACGCACGCTCCCAATACGCTTCAAAGAGCGCCTGCTCCGCGGTATTGCTCCACGTCTCCCCCGGCCCAAGCTGCGCGTAGACGGCGGGCAATGCGTCTTTTAACTGAGGCAGGCTGAGCAGGGGCAGCTCGACCAGATGCGGGTAGATGACGACCTTACCTGGATAGCGCTGCTCCATCACCGCGCGCAGCCCCGCTTGTAAGGCGTTCATCCCGCCGACCGCGGCGACGATCTGCGCAGCCGCCAGCGCACCCTGCTGCATCTTTGCCAGCACGTGCAGTTGATCGGCCACGGTGGAGCCGCTGGTTCCGGTGAACTGGGCGCCATAGCGTGCGATCCAGTCGAGCGGCAGGTGGATCGGCGCGCCGGCCGGCACGCCAGCAAAGACCACCACCAGGCCATCGTGCGCCAGATGGGGCAGCGCGGCGTTGACGGCGGCCGGATCGGGCACGACCACCACGATGTCGTCGCAGCCGCGCCCGCCGGTCAGTCGCGCGACCTCGCGGGTCAGGCGTTCCGGTTCTGCCTCCGGGCTGACGGTCACCAGTTCGACGCCGGCGGCTTCAGCCAGCGCGGCGTAGTCGCGGCGCAGGGCATCGAGCCGCGCCTGGCCGCGGTTGGTGGCAAGGATCGCGCGCGGGCGACCGGGCATCTGCAACGCGCGCTGGAGGTGCATCCGTCCCATCGCGCCGCCGGCGCCCATGATCCAGGTCACGCCGCCGGCGCGCAACTCTGAGCGGTTGGCGGCGACGCCGTAGGCAGCGGCCACCTCGGGGCCAGAACAGCCGAGCAGCGCCAGGTGCTGGTAGTGCAGCTTGTGCATGTCCACCGCCACGTGCGCGTCCAGCGGCTGCGTGGTGACGAGATTGAGCGTGCCGTGGTCGGCCAGCGCGGCCACAGCGGCGGCGACCGCGGCGGCGTGCGGCGGGTCGAGCAGGATGATGTCGTCGATGCCGGCGCCGCTGTCACTGTTACTGTGACTGTCACCGTCGCCGGCAAACTCCTGCACAATCTCCGCGGCGCTGGCGCCGTTGCGCTCGACGACCGGCGCGGGCTGGCTGCGCACCCAGGCTACGAACGCGTCCGGCGCATCGCTGAGCACAACCAGGCTGCTGTCGAGTGCGCGGCTCATCGTGTACTGCTGCGTATCGCCCGGCTGCCCGGCGATCCAGAGCAGCCCGCCGCGCTTTGGCGCCAGCCGGCGCGCGGTCGGGCTGTAGGCGACATCGACGCAGGCCCACGGTTCGAGGAGCGCGACCTCGGCATAGCCGGACGCGGCGGGGACGGGAAAGACATAGCTGCCGTCGTCGCCTGCCAGCACGCGGCGGTCAAGGGTGACGTACTGGGTCATGGCGCCGGGCAGGTTGACGCCAAAGATGACGCGCTGGCCGGCGCTGTAGACATCGGGCTGGATGCCCAGGCGCTGCCCGACAACGTAGCGGTCACGCCACTGCTCACCAACCTGCACGACGGTCAGCGCCGCCTCGTGGCCCAGTTGCGCCGGATGAGCGGCAAAGTCGCGCGCAAAAAAGAGCGGGTACTCTAACCCCAGCCGCACCATCTTGGCGTCGGAGGCGCACAGCCCGAGCGCATCGACGCGCACCAGGATCTCGTCCGGTCTGCAGGCCGGCAGCGGCGCCATCACCGGCTGCCCGTTCACACCGACGCTGGCCAGACCGGCGCCAAAGAAGGGCCACGCTAAGTTGTGGATGGGGAGAACGGCTTGGGCTTCTTGGTAATGCTGCCAGCGTTGGATCATCGAGGCGCCTGGATTTCTGTTCGGTCATAATTGGAATAGAACGCGGATGACGCGGATTGGGCGGATTTTCGCTGACTTGATCCGCTTATATCCGTCCAATCCGCGTCATCCGCGTCCCATTGCCTGACCGGATTCTGTCTCACCAGAATCATTGCTTTGAACAAAAAAATAGCCCTCGGCGACGCTTTCGAGATTGGTCGGCCCTGTCAAGCCGCTGCGGTCGCCACAGCCACAGCCGCTGGTGACCAGTCGAAAGGTTGCCATGCCCGCCGGTGCACTGGTCGGCACCAGCCAGGAGAGGGTTGCTGTGCTGCCCACCATCTGTTTCAGCACATCCTGCGTTTCGCCATCAGGATAGGTAATTGTCAACTGCAAGATCGTGGTGGTTGCCGTCAGTTGATCGAGCGTGACGGAAATCGCCTGTTCCTGGCCGGGCGCGATCGCTCCCTGCTCCACCAGCACTTGACGGAAGGGCGGTTCGATAGTCACCGGCAGCGTAGCGGCCGCTTCTATGGAGCCAGCAAAGAGTATCGAAGAGAAGAGGAGCAGAAGCAGACGCGTCATCGGTAAGCGCTCACCCCTTGAGACCGGTCAACGTGATGCCCTGGACAAAACTCTTCTGCGCAAGAAAGAAGATGAAGATGACCGGCACGATCATCATCGTTGAGGCTGCCATCAGCAGGCCCCACTCGGAACGTTGATATTGCACAAAGGCCTGCAAGCCGAGCGAGAGCGTGTACTGATTTTTGTTGCCAAGATAGATCAGCGGCCCCAAATAGTCGTTCCAGGCGCCCATAAAGGCAAAGATCGTCACGGTGGCCAGTACGGGTTTCGCCAAAGGCAGCACGATGTTGTAGTAGATGCGAAAGCGGCTGCACCCGTCGATCAGTGCGGCGTCCTCCAACTCGCGCGGGATGGTCATGAAGAACTGGCGCAGCAAGAAGATGTAGAAGGCGCTGCCCGCCAGCGGTGGAATCGTCAGCGGCAGAAACGTGCCCACCCAGCCGATCTTGGCAAACAACACGTAGGTGGGAACCAGTGTCACCACAGAAGGCAGCATCAGGGTCGCCAGCACCAGCACAAACATCGCGTTCTTGCCCGGTGCGCGCAGGCGCGCAAAGGCGTAGGCCGTCAGCGAAGAGATCAGCGTCGCCCCGATCACGGTGGGTAAGACGATAATCATCGTGTTGACAAAATATAGATGCATGGGCGCATAGGTGAACACGGCCGGATAGTTCGCCCAGATCACCGGATTGGGTATCCATTCCGGTGGAAACCTTGTGATCTGGCGCATAGCCTTGAGCGAGGTCGAGAGCATGAAGATCAAGGGCGCCACAAAGAAAATGCAGCCAGTCAGCAGGATCACGTGCGCCAGCAAGCTTTTCCCTGCCTTAGACGCCTGCTTCAGTCGTGGATTGGCTCTTGCCACATCGTGTGTACGCTCGCCAGATTGAATTGTTGCTGACATGTTAGCTATCCGCGCTTTCTGATTCGTAATACACCCAACGCGACGCAAAGCGGAACTGAATCCAGGTCAGGATAAGGATCAGCACAAACAGAATCCATGCCATGGCTGAGGCATAGCCCATGCGGAAGAAGTTGAAGGCGTTGCGATACAGGTACATCACATAGACCAGCGTCGAGTTCTGCGGTCCACCCATGCCGTCGGTCAGCACAAAAATCTGTGCAAAGATCTGGAAGGTGCCGATGATGCCCAGCACCAATGTAAAGAAGATCACCGGCGTCATCAGCGGCAACGTGACGCGCCAGAACTTGTTCCAGTCGTTGGCGCCATCGATTTCCGCGGCCTCGTAGAGCGACTGTGGGATATCCTGCAAGCCGGCCAGGTAGATAATCATGGTGCCGCCGGTCCCCCAGATCAGGATGAGGATGATCGCCGGCTTTGACCAGACCTCTGAGGAGAGCCAGCCAGGGCCAGGAAGGCCGAACGACTCCAAGAAGGCGTTCACCAATCCCCACTGCGGCTGCAGCAGATAAAGCCACAGCGCGGCCGACGCCACGGCGGGCACGATCGAGGGGATGAAATAGGCCGTGCGGTAGGCGGCCATAAAACTTACTTTTTGATTCAACAACAGGGCAAGTCCAAAGGCCGTGATCATGCCTAGCGGGACGGCAAAGATGACAATGTACACGGTGTTGTACAGGCTTGTATAAACCAGCGGGTCGGCAGCCATCTCCCGATAATTGTCTACGCCAACAAAGGCGGGAGGCAGCATGATGTCGTAGTCAGTAAAGCTCAGCCCAAAGGAGGCGATGATTGGCCCCAGTGTGAAGATCACGAAGCCAACAATCCAGGGCAAAATGAACAAATAGAAGCTGATCGCTTCCCGCCCGCGCAGTGTCCTATACCATGGCATCGATTTCGAATACGTGCTTGCTGTCACAGGTCATAGCCTCCCGATTGCAAATCGTTTCCAAAGAAGACCCAGATGGGTTGGCATTCCAGAAAAGGGTTGACTGAGATTTACTCTCGGCGCAACCCTTTTCTGGAGCGCCAATCGCACAGCAAAGGTGCATCCTTGAAATGTGAGATCAGCGACTACGTCTTACTATCGATCGCGGCCCAGGCGCGGTCGGTCGCTTCCTGCACCTTGGTCTTACAGGTCATCATCGCCTCTTCCGGCGACACCTTGAGCGCCAGCGCCGAACGCGCGGCGTTGTCCATCTCCACCCAGTACTCAAGCGCGGCGACGCCCATTTCGGTGCCACAGCCATGCGTCCAGTTTTCCAGCGCGTCGATTCCCATCGCCCACGTGCGCTGCTCGCGCTCGCCCAGCTTCGACACATACTTCTCTTGCAGCATGTTCAGCGCCGGCAGATAGCAGGCCTGCTGCGGCCAGTATTGGGGCTCGCCTTCGATCTGTTCGCGCGTCCAGTAGGCTTCGACGTCGGCCAGCGTGGCGGCCGCTTTGGCCTCCCAGCCCGGCTCGGTGGCTGCCCACTGCATGAAATCCCACGCTTCATCACGATGCTGCGAGGCAGCGGCCATGACCACGGAGAAGCCGCACGACCAGGTGGCCTGCGTGCCGCCATTCGGCACCGGCATCGGCGCGGCATCCCACTGAATGTCGGGAATCCGCAGCAGATCGCCTACCACCCAGTCGCCGGTCGCAGACATCGAGGCTTTGCCGGCGTGGAACGGGTCGGCGAGGCCGGTGGAAGTAATCGATTGGCTGAACGCGTTGGTGGTCTCAAAATCGCCGACATATTTCTGGTAGAAATCGACCATCCACTCCAGGGTTGACACCCACGCCGGGTCATCCGCCAGGATGGTGCGCTTGTCGGCGGAGATGGCCGGCGCCCGGTTCAGGAAGCCGTACAGCCACATCCAGGAGTTGCCCCACAGATAGGGGACGAAGCCATAGCGCTCCAGCTCGTCGCCATTTTTCACGTTCAGCATCTCCGTATAGGAACCCAACTCGTCCCACGTCGTGGGCGGCTTAGTTGGATCCAACCCCACTTCCTCGAAATGTTCGGTGTTCCAGAAGAGATAGCGCACATCGGTAAACATCGGAAGGCCGTAGACCTTCCCATTCCACGTCGATTCCTCAATCTGCACCGGCGTGAAATCCTTGGCTGCGATCCCAGAACTGTCCATCCAGGGCGTCACATCCTGATAGAGGTTTTTCGCGGCGAATTGTAAGAATGTGTGACGGTTCTGCACCGCTGCATCTGGCCCTGTGCCGCCCGCGACAGCCGTGAGATATTTCTGATCGCCAAAGACAATGTCGCCGATCGCGGTGGGGTTCACCGTCACGGTCGGATGGGCGTCGCTGTAGGTCTTGATCATTGCCGTGTGGATCGGATCTTCGAACCACCATACGTTGAGCGTAACCTTTTCGGCAGCCGGCGCCGCGCCTCCCGATGCCGGGCCGGGCACAGCCGGCGCACAGGCGGCCACCAACGCGCCGGCCATCGTGCCTGCTGTCAACTGTAGGAATGTTCTGCGTGAAAGCTGTGTCTGCACGGAATCCCCCTTGTGATTCTATTTGGAATGAACGATTGAACTGAACGACTATGCCAAAACCAAGAACAGCGCATAGCATAGATTTGCTGTTTCACCTCCGTTTTCTGCCAGCATGAGCCAGCCGTCAGCCTGAGAGCCGCACGGTGCGAATCCCCCACCCCGGCAAGCTGAACTGCCAGTCAGCCGGTTCTCCGGCCAGAGGCTCGCCTGCTTCATCCAGTAGGTTGGCCGCGACCGCTTCCTGCCCACCCAGAACGCCAGTGAGCGCGATCTGCTGCGCAACGCCGGCGGTCTCCCATACTCGCAGCATAGTCACGCCAGGCTCTGAACTCGGATACAGGCTCGAAAGCGCAACGGATGATCCCTGCACTTGCAAAAAACTTTGCGTTGCGGGGAGAGCACCAGTTTGCGCCCGCACCATGCTGCCCACAGGAGGGCGCAACTGTTGCGCCGCCTGTTGCTGAACATGCGCAGCCCGCCAATCGCTGTCGTTGAGCCGCAGCGTAAACGTGAAGATCTGCTCGCCGGCGTTTTCCCAGAAGAGCCGGTTGTCACCACAAGAGGGCGAGGTGCGCAGCAGGACCGCAGCCAGTTTGCTTTCCTCATGGTGAAAGGCCGGATGCGTTGTAAGAATGGTCATGCCGCCGCGTTCGCCGCGGCTGTGCAGCCAGCCCTGCATTTCACGATAGCTGATCTGGTCGGCAGGTAAAATTTCGTCGCTGTTGCGGGGCGAAGTGCCCTCGGCGCTCTCGGTCCACCCGACGCCGTAAAAGGGAGCGCCATACGTGATATCTGCACGGTCGGCTGTGCTGGGCAGCACCATGCGCACCTGCTGACGGTGCGCCCCCCACCAGTAGATGCGCGTCTGGAGATCAAGACGTGCGTCGTTGTTCCACAAGGTCAACGTCTGCTCGACCTGACAGTGCAGGAGCCGTTTTTGGATGCGCACCGTCGTAAAAAGCGCGCCCGCCTCCACCACTTCGACCTGGGTGAGCGTCTGCTCCGCAAGGGTGGCGTCGGCCGCAATCCGCAGCGTGACATCATTGCCCATCTCTTGAATTGCGTAGAGCCGCCCGACCTGCTCGTTGCCCCATTCCTGCGCGCGTCTGCGATCATAGAGGCGCGTCAGATTGCCGGTTGTGCGATCGATGGAAACGATCCAATCGGCGCTGGTGAGATGCAGTGCGGCCGCGTCCTGGCTGATCTGCACCATCGCCGCAGCGGGCGCAGCGGCGGGCGTCTGCGCCGCGCACAGCCGGAACGCGCGGTAGCCCACTGAGGGGATCGCCGGCAGCGCGACATGCACGAGCACCTGGTCGTTACCCTGCTGCTGAGCCTGGGTCAACAGCGGCGCGCCATCGTCGTCAGCAAAGCAGAGCCCCGCCTGCCAACGCTCCGCCGGCAGCGTCACCGAGAGGGCGCCGGCCCATTCCTGCCCGTGAGGATTGAAGACGAGCAAGCACTCCTCGTCGGGCGAGAGCCGCTGGCCTATCTCTGCCAACGTTTGATCGATAATCTCCTGTGTATAAGCCAGACAACGCTGCTGGATGACGCGCTTCTGAAAGGTGCTCAATGCGCCTTCCTGCCCGCCGCCGTTATGATCCTGGGTGAAGATATGCATCCGCCACAGCTCGGCCAACTCCTTGCCCGGCTGGATCGGGTCTTTGCGCGCAAAGAAGGCAGCTTCATAGAAGGTTCCCTGCCACTGATCGGCGCTGGCCGGACGCCAGGGCAGGTGGAGGTGTTCGGCCACAGCGACCAGCGTCTCGGCAGTCAGGAGCTGGCTCTCGATCTGGCGGTCGCGCTGGAAGAAGGTGGCCTCTTCATCCGCGGCCACGCCCCACACGGACGGAATCTCGCCGCTGAGGCAGGGCAGGTCGCCGTATTCTTCGTACCCTGACAGAACTTGCGCCGCAGTCGAGTAGGTGAAGTCGTACTCTGGGTATTTTTCTCGATACATCTGCACATACTCTTCCAAATTTCGTCCATACCGATGAACGAAATCTGCCCGGTCACAAAGGTCGCCGGAACTGCCTGAAACGAGGACGGTTCTCAGAGGAAATCCTTGAAGCGTGGCCTCGATGTCGAGCGGTCTGACCCACGCGCGCCGGGCGGCATCGGGGTCGTCGCTTTCGTTCATAAAGGCGAAGACATAGTGGCGCGGGTAGTTCAGCACCAGCATCCGGCTGCCATCGGGCGACTGGTAGCGCCAGACCTGGCCGTGCGGGAAGACTTTGCGCGAGGTCACGTAGTAGCGCAGCCCAGCCTGCGTGTAGAGCTGGGCGATCTGGGGCGTCATACTGGGCAGGTCTGGGTGGGTGATCGTCGGGTTATCAATGCCCAGCACCCGCCGGCACCATTCCTTGCCGATCTGGACATTGCGGATCAGCGATTCGCCCAGGATCAATGTTTCCCAGCGGTCTGTATAGGCGCAGCCAATTTCAAAGCGCCCTTCTGCCACCAATTGCAGAAACGCGCTGCGCAGATCCGGATAACGCGCCAGGAAATACTCGGCAAAAACCACCGTATCCACGAGGAAGGTTTCATCGCTCGCCGCTATGCACCGCTCCACATATTGGCGGATGATCTCGGCGCCCCGTTCCAGACAGGTTTTGTAGTTGCCCAACCAAAAGAGATCGAGATGGGAGCTGGGGAGATAGGCAAAGGTGGGTCGTGACATGACAGTTCCTCTTGAGGACATGGGCGGGCGCTGAAGCCTTGTCAGCGTAATGCCGGCGGTTAAGACAAACTTATCGCGTGGCCGTTAACTCATCGCGGCCACGTTGTCCAGGTATTCGCGCATCGACTCGTTGGAATCGAGGCGCACGATGGGGATGCCCATCTGGCGGCAGGCGTAAATGACCTCCTGCGAGACGTCGCCGTCAGTGGCGACCGGATGGTTGGAGGCGGCAACGCGGAAGAGCAGGTCCGGGTCGGTGCCCAGACGAATCATGACGTTGGGCCACATCTGCCCAAAGAAGCCCATGACTTTGTCGCGCACCGCGCCCGTCACTGCCACCGACTCGCCCACGCCCAGGTGCATGACGTACTTGCCCTTGATGCGCCCCAGCCGCGCCGTGGTGACCTGGCCGGCCTGCCCCATGAAGCCGACCGCGGCGCCGGTGAAGCCGTCTACATTGGCCTGGATCGTGATGTTGGGCAGCGTCTGTTTGGGGTCGTTGCTCTTGCCCGCCCACCAGATCGAGGCCGCGCCACAGTTGGAGATGGCAAAAAAGTCCTCGCCGACATATTTGAGGTCGCCAAAGATCGGGCCGACCTCCGGCTTGATCTGCTGGAGCAGCACCGAGGTCATCAACCCCTTAACATCACCCTCGCAGACGGTCGAGAAGATCGGCTTGGATCCGAGGTCGTCGGCGCCAAAGGGCAGGAAGGCGGGCAGCGTGCAGCCGACGATGCCGTACTCGACCGAGAGCGTCGGCTGGCAGCGGATGGAGACGCCAATAATGTTCTCGCCCTCCAACTCCTTCAGCCGGTCGCGCGCAGCGAGGTAATAGGCGATCTGCACCTGAAAGTTGCGCGGGCTGGCGCTAAGGTCGTCGTAGATGATCGTGGCGCCATTTGTGTTGAGCCAGTCGAGAAAATGTTGCACCCGCGCCGGTTCGTTCGCCAGAATCTGCTCGGCGCGACGGATCAGCGCGTACTCGCCCTCGTTAAGGATATCGCGGATCATCATGCGTTTGAGCGCGGGCAGGTCATCCTGCAGGTGCTCCATCTGCAACGAGTAGGTGCCGCCCCACATCATGACCGAGCTTTTGCGCATGCGCGCCACCGCAGACGCGCCGCGAATCCAGGGCAGCATCCGCGCCGGGTTGCCGCGCAGCCGCTCGTGCTGCACCGCATGTTGGTTGACGCCCGACTCGTGCAGGCTGGCGCCCACTGCGCTGATGCTGACGGTGCCGGGCAGCGAGGGATCGTCCACGGTGTAAAGCATAGTAGGCAGGTTCGCCTCGCGCACCATGTCAATGACCAGCATTGGCGGCGTCCAGAAGTGGGAGCAGAGGATCATGCACTCGGCGCCGTCGGCCTGCAGCGTGCGCACACAGGCAGCCACTTCATCGTAGCGACGCACGCCAAACCAGCCGTCGGGGTCGGTGCGCAGGGTGCGCATCGGGTCGCTCACCGCACAGCCGTTGGCCGCCAGCAACTCGACAAGCTCCGTGTGGCGCTGGCGCAGAAAATTTTCGCGCGGCAGGTCAAAAAAGCTGTCGCGGCCATCCGTGAAGGTGATCACACCAACTTTGGGTCTTGCATTGCGCTGCTCTGCCATAACCTGTTTTCCTTACCTGCGTGCAACCTCTCGACGCAAATCATTCAGTTCTATCCACAGATGGCACAGATTTTCAGGATGCGCTTTTCTTACATCTGTGCCATCTGTGCAATCTGTGGATAGCTTTCTTAGCAACCTGAGCGCATTCCACCATCAGGACGAGATCGTCACGCCCCCATCCGGGGCGATGGCCTGCCCGGTGATCAGCCGGGCGCTGTCCGACAGGAGAAACTGCGCCAGTCCGGTCAGATCCTCGATGCCGGTGAAGTGCTGCATGGGAATTTTTGCGGCGCGGTCGGCCAGGTATTCCTCGGTGGTGATGCCGCGCTCCTCGGCGGTCTTTTCGGCGTAGGCAAGCTGCATCGGCGTGAGGGTGACGCCGGGGCAGATGGCGTTGACGGTGACATTGTGCGGCGCCAGCACCAGCGCCAGACAGCGCGTGTACATCAGCACCGCGGCCTTGCTCACTCGGTAGGGGATGACATGCGCGCCGGCGCGTACGCCGTTGTAGGAGGCGGTGATGAGAATGCGCCCCTGCTGCCGCTCGATCAGGTGCGGGACGGCCGCGCGGCAGGTGTGCACCACGCCCTTGATGTTGACATCGAGCACCAGATCCCAGTCAGCCGGGGTGATGTCGAGATACTCAGCCGGGCCAAGCACGCCAGCATTGGCAAAGACAAAGTCGAGGTGGCCAAAGCGCTCAATGGTGCGGTCAACCGCCGCTTGCACCGCGGCCGCGTCGGCCACATCTACGGCCGCGCGCAGGCTGCGTCCGCCCAGCGCTTCGACTTCGCCGGCAACTGCTTCCGCGGCCGCGCCGTCTAGGTCGGTGACAGCCACGGTAGCGCCGCAACGCGCCAACTGTAAAGCAAAGCCGCGCCCGATGCCGCTGCCGCCCCCTGTGATCAAGGCGACTTTTCCGGTGAAATCAAGCGAGAGCTGCGACATGACGCAATCCGTTCTTGAGCATCGTCTTTTGATGTTTGATTGCAAACAAGGACGGCTTCAATCTTAGCGCGAGAAGGGTGACATGTCAAGAGCTTCTTACGAACTCAATCAGATTTACGTGATTGATTTGTAGAATTATTTGTACTATGATGATCTTTGTTTCGACTTCGTAACCACGGGGGCATCATGATCAACCGCCTGAATGAAATGGTGACACTCGTTGAGCAGCAGGGATTTCTGTCGGTCAAAGCGTTGAGCCGCAAGTTCGCCGTTTCAGAGGTGACGATCCGGCGCGATCTGCAGCGGTTGCATGATGCGCGCCGTCTGCTGCGCACCTATGGCGGCGCGGCGCCCTTGATCGTGCAACTCACAGCAGAGACACCGAGCACGGACGCGCCGCTTATGGCATCCACGCTGGCAAACTTCTCGATGGAGCAGGTCGATGTCGTAGTGAACGTTTCTCTCAGCCCGCGGGCAGACCTGGTGCTGCTGGAGCGTGCGGAGAAACACGGGGTGAAGATTATTGCGGAATCGCTGGGAATGCAGGGCGCCAAAACGCTGGTCGCTGTGGATAACTTCCAGGCCGGCTGGTCGCTGGGGTGTTGGGCTGGCGAATACGCGCAGCATTACTTTCAGAGTCAGGCACGCGTGCTGGATCTGACCTATCATTTAAGCAACACGCAGGATCGCAGCCGCGGCTTTGTGGCAGGTCTGCAAGAAACGCTCCCCGCTGCCCAGGTCGCCTTGTCGCTTACCACGCAATCCGACTGGCAGTCCGCCTACCAGCTCACCACCGACGCTATCCACGTCCACCCCGACATCAATATCATTTTTTGCATCAACGATATTGTCGCGTGTGGTGCGATTCAAGCCTGCAGAGATTTGGAGGTCGATCCCGCCGCCGTCCTGGTGCTCACCTTCGGCCTGGAAGGAAAAACGCTCAAAGATGAATTGCTGCGGCGTGAGTATCTAAAAGCCGGCCTGGCGATGTTCCCGGAAATCGTCGGCCCGCTCTGCGTCGAGGCGGCCATCGATGCCTTCAATGGGGTGGAAATGGCGGCGCAGATCATTACCCCTCATGCCGTGCTGACGGCAGAGACGCTGCCGCAAATCTATGCACAGCAGCATGGCGACTGGCTGTTGACGCTGGAACAGGCAGCGGCTTATCTACAGACGCCGATTGGCTTCACCTCTACGGCGCACGACGCGCTACCCAGCCGGATCGGTTTCCTGGTGCCGTTCAGCGAGCATGAGTGGTATAAGAGTCTGATCGCTGCCATGCGGGCCTATGCACGTCACCTGGGCATTGTCTTGGCAGTGGCCGATGCGGCCGAAAATCTGCGGGATGAACTTGTACTGCGCAAATTGGGGATCGCCCACGAAGCCAGCAAACTCGTCAAGGCAGGCGATGTGATCCTGATCGACGGCGGGCAGGTGACGACCTATCTGGCGGAAGCGCTGCAGGACGCATCCGGCATCATGGTGATCACCAATGCGATGGCGGTCTTCGACGTGCTGCGCAACCGGCCCAACGTCAACTTGATTCTGACCGGAGGCATCCTGCGCCACGAAAGCCAGACGTTGATCGGGCCAACCGTTGAAACTGTTTTTCGCGAGCTGCGGGCAGATAAGCTTTTTATGGCAGTGTCGGGCGTGTCGCTCGATTTTGGCCTGTCGCATACCAACTTGGCCGAGGTGGCGGTCAAACAGGCGATGATTCGCGCGGCGCGCGAAGTGATCTTACTGGCCGACCACACCAAGTTTGAGCAGGAATCGGTCATGCAGATCGCACCGCTCGATGTCGTCGACAAGTTGATCACCGACAACGCGTTGCCGGCCAGCACGCGCCTGGAATTGGCAAAACGTGGGATCGAAGTGCTGCTGGCGAAGAACTGAAGAAACGATCCAGCGGGGTCAAGCATAGCACGCGGATGACGCGGATTCAGGCGGATTCCCGCTGATTTTGATCCGCGCCGATCCGCCCAATCCGCCTGATCCGCGTGCCATCTCTTGCCATGCCTGCAACGTATAACGGATCGAACTGAGACCGGGGCGCGCTACAGCTCTGCCAGCACCGTCCCCATCCGTTCCACGCCGTAGCCGCCCATGGCTGCCACGGCGTCAGCAAATCCCGAAGAGCGGTCGCGGATCAGCGCCAGCAGCGGCCTGAGCAGCGCCGATTCGTAATAGGATTGCGGGATGACTAGGTCGTAGCGCTCGTCGAACAGGGGCACGAAGTCGAGATCAAGCGCGCGGGCCGCGGCGAGAATGCCCAGCCCCGTGTCGGCCGCGCCGCTCTTGACCGCGGCGGCCACGGAGAGATGCGTATATTCGGTGCGCTCGTAGCCTTGGATCTGGCGCGGGCTGATGGCGCGTTGCTTGAGCTTGTAGTCGAGCAACACGCGCGTACCCGCGCCGCGCTGGCGATTGACAAAGGTCACATCCTCGCGCTGCAAATCTTCCAGCTCCTTCAGCCCCTTCGGATTGCCCTTAGGCACGATCAGCCCCTGGGTGCGGTTGACAAAGCCGAGCAACACGACATGGATGCCTTGCGCTACGAGCATGCGCTGGATGTAGCCGACGTTGTACTCGCCCGTCTCCTCGTCCAGCAGGTGGCTGCCGGCCAGATGCGCCTCGTTGCGCTGCAAGGCCAGCAGCCCGCTGACGCTGCCGACGTGGCTGGACGAAAGGCGCAGGGTCGGGTGCTTGCGCTGCAACAGATCGGCCAGCAGGTCGAGAGTCATGTCGTGGCTGCCGATGGCGACGATGGTGTTGTCGATGGTGCGCGGCGAACGCAGCAGATCGACCGTCACCGTCTCGCCGGCATGGTGGCCCTCGGAGAAGCGCGGGATCGTAACGATGCCGTCGGCCTTGACCAGCGACATGATCACCCCGGCGCCACTGGACAGGGGCGTGGCCACAATCCGGTCGCCCACCCGGCCCAGCGAGACGCGCAGGAACTCATCCTCGCCCATCGGCGAGAGCACCTTGCGCGTCAGCACCGCCCCCAGCGTTGGCGCTGCAGGCGGCAGTTGCCCCTGCCAGCGATAGAGCAGCGGCCGCACGATGATATCGAAGGTCATCGCCGCCGAAACGGGATAGCCGGGAATGCCGGTCACCGCCTTGCCCTTGGCCACGCCCAGGATGACCGGATGACCCGGTCGCATGGCAATGCCGTGGACGCAGAGTGTGCCCAGTTCGGCTACGATCGATGCCGTGAAATCCTCCGACCCCGCCGACGATCCGGCGTTGACGACGACCAGATCATGCTCGGCCAGCGCCTGCTCCACGGTGGTTTTGATGGCCTCACGCACATCGGCTTCAATCGGCAGGCGCGTGACGACGGCGCCCGCTTCCTCCGCCAGCGCAGCCAGCACCAGCGAGTTATATTCGATGATGTCACCTGGCTTGAGTGGGTCGCCGGGGTGGACCAACTCGGTGCCGGTGGGGAGGATGGCAACGCGCGGGCGGCGGTAGACCGTCACCGTGGCATGGCCGCAGCCGGCAATCGCGCCAATGTCCTGCGGCCGGATGCGATGGTTGGCCGGCAACACCAATTCTGTCGCCACCATGTCCTCGCCCATGGGTCGCACATAGCGCCAGGGCGGCGTCGCGGCCAGAATTTCAATATAGTCGGCGCCGTCCTGTGTGACGATGTGGGTGTCCTCGATCTTGATCACGGCGTTGGCGTCGGGCGGCAGCGGGTCGCCGGTGTCGAGCGCATGGGCGCGGCTGCCCAGCTTGAGCAGGAGCGGGCTGGTCTCGGTGGCGCCGCGCGTCTCCTCGGCGCGCACGGCATAGCCATCCATCGCCGAAGCGTGATAATGAGGGGAAGAGATGCGCGCCCATACCGGCGCCGCGGTGACGCGACCCAACGCGCGGTCGAGTGTTATAGTTTCGCTCGCCAGCGGTTGCAGCAGATGGTTGGCTTCCAGCGCAGCGTGCCAGGCGGCCAGCGCCTCGCTCAGCGCCACGTCGTGTAAGTAGATCGTGCGTGAATCAATGTTCATGAAGCTCAATATAGCAGGAGGATAGATGACGAGACAAACTGCCGCAGCAGCTTCGAACCGGCTACCGTCAGCCATGCACACCGTCACTGCACCGGCCGACCGCCTGGGGCCGCTCCTCGGCGCGGGCCGCACCGCGGAGGTCTTTGGCTGGGACGCCACGCACGTGCTCAAGCTCTACCGCGCGGAAATGCCGCGCGCCTGGGTGGAGAGTGAAGTGCGCACTGAAGCGCACATTGCGCACATCGTGCTGGCGACCGGACTGCCTGCACCGGCGACCGGCGACACGCTGGTCGAGATTGACGGGCGGCTGGGCATTGTCTACACGCGCGTGGATGGCCCCTCCATGCTCGACGCCATGGCCCAGCAACCGGAGATGGCGCCGGCGCTTGCCGCGAATTTTGGCGACCTGCACGCCGCGATGCATGGCTGCGCCGCGCCGGCATTGCCCACCCAGCGCGCGGCGCTCGCCCGTGCCATCGACTATGCGCCGGCGTTGACCGCGCACCAAAAGCAGCGCGTGCACCAGCGGCTGGCGCAGCTCACCGACGGCGGCACGCTCTGTCACGGCGATTTTCACCCTGGCAACATCCTGCTGACGGCGCAGGGGCCGGTGATCATCGACTGGGTGACGGCCTGCCGCGGCAATCCCGTGGCCGATGTGGCGCGCACCACGTTGCTTTTCCGCATCGCCCGCGCCCCGGTCGAGGATGTGACGCGGCGGGTAGCGATCGAGCAGGTGCGACAGCACTTCTACACCGAATACCTTAGCGCCTATCAGTTGCGCCGCCCCTTTGCGCCAGCGCAGCTTGACGCCTGGCTGCCGGTGCTCGCCGCGGCGCGGCTGGGTGAGCAGATCGATGGCGAAGAAGAGCCGTTGCTGGAGATGGTGGATCAGTTGTGACAGTGGCTACCCTGAACATAGCTTTCAACGCCCCTTGTTGCGATCCTGCTCAAGCAGCTAGGTGGAACTGCCAACGTGGCACAGTTCTGGCTTTGCGGGGGATGATGCCCTTTTCCAGTGAGAACGATTGGTTATTTTGCCGATTTGACCGATAATCGGCAGTGTGGTGGATCCTATCAGTTGATGAACATGTTGGGACGGCAAAACATCATAAGTGAGGCAGAGAAATGAAAGAAATCATCAGTCGAGAAATCCAGTTACGGCAACGTCCAGTGGGTATCCCTACTGAAGGTAATTTTGCAATCGTAGAAGTTGCCATCCGAGAACCCAATGAAGGAGAAATATTGGTTCAAAATAAATATATCTCGGTTGATCCCTACATGCGGGGAAGGATGAATGATCACAAAAGTTACACACCCCCATTTCAAATCGGCGAAACCATCACAGGCGGTTCGGTTGGCAAGATCCTAGTATCTAATTCAAAAGCATATCAGGCGGGGGAATATGTCCTGAGCTTTGCCGGCTGGCGAGAATATTTTGTATCGAATGGTGAAGGGTTGACCAAAATTGATCCTTCCCGCGCGCCCATTCAATCATTCCTTGGTGCTCTGGGAATGCCAGGAATGACCGCCTATGTGGGGCTCCTAAACATCGGACAACCGCAAGAAAAAGAAACGGTGTATGTATCGGCTGCGTCTGGCGCAGTGGGCTCGATTGTCTGCCAAATCGCAAAAATCAAAGGGTGTCGCGTGGTGGGCAGTGCGGGATCGGATCAGAAAGTTGACTGGTTGCTCAATACAATTGGTGTTGATGGAGCGTTCAATTACAAGAAAGTTGATGATTTATCTGCTGAGCTACAGCGGCAATGTCCGGATGGTATCGATATTTATTTCGAGAATGTCGGCGGGGAACATCTCGAAGCCGTATTGTTCAATATGAATCCGTTTGGACGCATTCCAGTCTGTGGCATGATCTCGCAATATAACCAAACTGAACCACAATCGGGACCGCAAAATCTCGGAGTTATGATTGGCAAACGTTTATTGTTGCAGGGGTTTATCGTTTCGGATCATTATGATCAATTCCCCCAATTCCAAACCGATATGGCGAAGTGGATCAACGCAGGCAAGATCAAGTGGGAAGAAACGATTGTTGAAGGAATTGAGCATACCCCCCAAGCATTTATCGGTTTATTCACTGGAGAAAACCGGGGAAAAATGCTGGTCAGAGTTTAATCAAGGATAGCCAGGAACGACGTATCTACGCGAGAAAATGCCGCACACCCCAAATTGCAGGGGACTTGGCTGCGCCAAGGGTGTACGCGGCCGGTTTTGCCAGGTTTGGTTTGGGTAAAAGCGGCATTCGGAGCTAAAGCGCCAAGTCCCTGAGCAAACCATTAGGCAGCTTGTAAACCATCCTTAGGAGTAAAAACGTGTGGCAACTCTTTATCTGATGGTTGGACTTCCTTGTTCAGGGAAAACCACGCTTGCCAAAAAGCTTGAACATGAAAGGTCAGCACTTCGATTGACGCCCGATGAGTGGCAAATTGGTCTTTTTGGCCAGGATGCGAAAGAACCAGAACATGATGCCCGACATAGTTTTATCGAGGCGATGCTTTGGAATATCGCAAGCAGAGCGTTGGAATTGGAAACGAATGTCATTCTCGATTTTGGCTTTTGGGCACGAGAAGAACGCGAAGATTATCGTCTGCGGGCGAAACGCCTTGGAGCCAGCAGTGAAGTACATTTTCTTGATGTGCCGAAAGAGGAGCTACTGAGGCGACTGGCGATCAGGAATTCGCAACCTTCACAGGAAAGCTTTCACATTTCCGAAGAGAGTATGAAGTCTTGGATAGAGTTCTTGCAGAAACCGGCGCCTGAAGAACTTGAACGTAGAGAGTAAGTATATGTGACAACGCCGCTTAACAATGCGTGTACGCGGACGGCTGGATGCGCACCGCTACAGTGGCTTTATCGTGACTTTGGTTTTTTTCCGTTTCATGGGCGAGGTCTCGTCCCTCCAGCCGCCGGTAACACAAGTCGTTTTGCGGACGGCTATGCCGCCCGCAAAACGTCCCGCTCACCGATGCAGCGGGGGTGGCTAGACCATCTCATGGGTGTGTTAAATTGGTCGTGAAGGCTCCTGGCAAGATTAGCTTCGTGACGTAGCTTCATCGTTTGCGCCATCTTCCTGCGTAAGCTGTCTGTAACCAGGCGCGTCCAAAATTTGGGGCATGAGACGAGTAACGAATGACGAATGAAGGTGGGCAATGGTCAATCGTCTTTCTTCCACCGTCAGCATTCTTTTCGCCCCCCCTTTGCCAGACGCACCCGCTGTAACCTTGTGAGTTCACTTTGGGAACTCATAGGTTACAATAGCAAAATGATCAAGTGCTTTGCCCACAAAGGGTTGGAACGATTTTTCTTAACCGGTAGTAAGGCCGGTATTCAACCTCGTCACGCGGCTCGTTTGCGGCTAATCCTGGCGCAATTGCATCAGGCACGTACGCTGGATGACATGAACATCCCAACCTTGCATCTGCATGAACTGAAAGGCAATCGTCAAGGTGATTGGTCCGTTACGGTACAAGCGAACTGGCGTATCACGTTCCGCTTTGTGGAGGGAAATGCCGAAGTCGTCGATTATGAAGATTATCATTGAGGGTAAAATGCCGATGAAAATGTATAACCCGCCTCATCCTGGGGAACTCATCAAAGGGTTGTGGCTCGACCCCCTGGGCGCCAGTATTACGGAGGCTGCTCATGCGCTGGGGGTAAGCCGGAAAACCTTATCCAAGATCATCAATGGCAAAGGGCGTGTTACCCCGGAGTTTGCACTTCGTCTCTCCATCACCTTGGGGAGCAGTCCAGAGAGTTGGCTGGGGCATCAGGCCGCCTATGATCTTTGGCAGGTTGAATTGCACCGTTCGGAATTACACGCCGTACCGCTATCCGTGCCTGCCGCGAGTACTACACCTGTCTAGCGACCGTGAGGGGGCCGAACATCCATTGCACCGGATGGACGGGGATGAAAGGCAAATTTCGCTTATTCTGCTTTCGTTCGTTTGTTCGTCCACCCGCCCACCGGTGATGCTAGACGTTGGCGACGTAGACCTGATTGGTGGCCGGATTGACCGCTACGGCCACGGAGCTCGCGCCGTCGATGACCGTCACGATGGCGCCCCCGTAGTTGGCCACACGAACTCCATCAGGCCCACCACAATGGCGTAAACAATGCCGATCCCATCCAAAGCGGTTTCCTGATCAGCGCAGCAATCGCCCTGCTCCTGCGCCGGCGCAATCTGCCGCTAGCCGGAACGTTCAGCCAGTCAGTCAGTTTGTCGGAGGATAGGCAAGCAGTCACAGGGACCGCCGCCCAGCCCGGCCGCCAGCAGTACGCCCGTGATCAAAAAGCGAATACCTTTGGTGAGAGGATACCGGTGTGTGCGTCCCGTTGTCATGAGGCTGCGGTCATGCGCTGGGTGGGACAATTTGTCCCGTCTAACGCGGGTTGACGGTTCCCTGCCCTTCCGCTACCATCACTCCATCTACCTTCATCCACTTGATGCGACCGAGCACCCGCCATGCGCGACCAACTACTTGCGATCGACAACGGCACCCAGAGCGTGCGCGCCCTGCTCTTCGACCTGCGCGGCAACCTGCTTGCCAAAGCGCAGGTGCACATCGAACCTTACTTTGCGCGCCAGCCAGGCTGGGCGGAGCAAAACCCGGAGTATTACTGGAGCGCGCTTTGTCAGGCATGTCAGGCGCTGTGGGCTAAGCCCGACGTGCACAAGGACGCCATCGCCGGCGTGGCGTTGACGACGCAGCGCGCCACGGTCATCAACGTCGACCGGCATGGCAAGCCGTTACGCCCTGCCATCGTGTGGCTGGATCAGCGACGCACACTCGGACAGAAACCGCTCGGCGGGCTGTGGGGATCGGCGTTCAAAGCCGCGCGCATGTCGGAGACGATTGCCTACATCCAGGCCGAGGCGGAAGCGAACTGGATCCGCACCCATGAGCCGGAGATCTGGGCCGAGACCTATAAATATCTCTACCTGTCTGGCTATCTCACCTTCAAACTGACTGGCCGCTTTGCCGACTCGGTTGGCTGCCAGGTTGGCTTTATGCCTTTCGATTACAAGCGGCTGCGCTGGGCATCCAAGTGGGACTGGAAATGGCGCGCCGTGCCGATGGACGCCGGCATCTTGCCTGATTTGGTCCCACCCGCTGGGCAGATCGGCGAAATCAACGAGCAGGCCGCCGTCGCGACTGGGATTCCTGTAGGACTTCCGCTGATTGCCGCCGCGGCCGACAAAGCGTGCGAGGTGATCGGCGCGGGCGCGCTCGAAGCGCACATTGGCTGTCTCAGTTACGGCACGACCGCCACGATCACGACGACGCAGACGCGCTACATCGAGCCCATCCCGCTCATCCCACCCTATCCTGCCGCCATCCCGCACGCCTACAACCTGGAGGTGCAGATCTATCGCGGCTTCTGGATGGTGAGCTGGTTCAAAACTGAGTTCGGCCAACGTGAGTTGCAACTGGCCGAAGAACAGGGCGTCGCGCCCGAAAAATTGCTCGACGACCTGGTGGCGGATGTGCCGCCCGGCTGCGACGGGTTGATGCTCCAGCCCTACTGGTCGCCCGGCCTCAAGACGCCGGGGCCGGAGGCGATGGGTGCAGTCATCGGCTTTACAGACGTGCACACGCGCGCCCATCTCTACCGAGCGATCCTGGAGGGTCTGGCCTACGGGTTGCGCGAGGGCAAGGAGCGCCTGGAGAAACGCGCTGGCGCGCCCATCACCGAACTGCGCATCTCTGGTGGTGGATCACAGAGCGATGCGGCCATGCAACTCACGGCAGACATCTTTGGGCTGCCAGCGAGCCGCCCACATGTGTACGAGACATCAGGATTGGGGGCGGCCATTGACGCCGCGGTCGGGCTGAATCTACATCCCGATTTCGCCACCGCCGTGCGCGAAATGACGCGCGTCGGTGAGGTCTTCGAGCCAAACCATCGCACGCATGTCATGTACGACCAGCTTTATCGGCGCATCTACCTTCACCTGTACGAACGATTGAAGCCACTTTATAAGGACATACGGAAAATTGTCGGACGGTGAAACAGGGCAGGAACCTTGACTGGCGCGACGCACGCCGGACGCTGCACGCCAGCGCGAATGCCGATCATTGTCCCGCTCGCACCAGGTCTTGCTGCCAGCGCACGAGGATGCGATAGCCGCCGTTCCAGGGCGCTTCACGCGCAAATTGGCTGACCATGCCAGTTGCCTGCCAGAATTCGCCCAGCTTTACATAGGGACGCTTCCAGGGCAGCGTCGTGCGTATGGTAACGCGCACCGGCTCGGCATCCGGGTCGTCGGGGTCGCTCAGGAAGATGCTGTCGCCCTGCCAGCCAGTGACGACGCCGCGGAAGGTGACTAACCGGCCTTCCAGAGACTCACCGATGGCGCGCGGACGCGTGACGAGCGGCTGGAGTATCCCACCGCCGGCGATGCGCCAGATCTGGTCGGGCGTGTCCAGGATCAACTCGGTCTCGCCGCGGAAGGAGTCCAATCGCCCGCGCAGCAGGACAAGATCTCCTGCCTCCAGGGTTGGATATTCCCCGCGGCGCAAGTAAACATTGAGGCCAATGCCGGCCGTCACGCTGTCATCTGTGACATCGGCCACATAGATACTGCTGTTGAACAAACCCGGCGGCGCCACCACAACGGCGCGGAATTCCACCCACGCTCCCAGGCCGGACAACTTGGATTGAGCGATCGAGCCGGGCGGCCCGCCGATCTGTCCGGCAGTGGCCTCGACGGCCGGGTTGGGCAGCGGTGCGTTGTTCGACGGACCTGGTGGAGGGGCGGATGGCCAGGGTGCAAAATTGTTGACGCCGGTGTTGGTATTGGCCGTCCCTGGCGTGGCGTCGGCGCTCCACACCCAGGCGCCGCCATCGGGAACACGCGCGATGCTGCGCCCATGCGTCAAGTCGTCATCCCAGGTGATGCGGTCGCGCTCGACGCCGTGCGGGTCGAGCAGCAGCACGACGCCGGCATCATTGCGCAGGCTCAAGCGGTTCGCCTTGTGCAATAGCAGCAGGCGCTCACCGCCGCCAAGAAAGCGACCGGCGCCAAAGGTCATGTGATGCGAGGCGGCGTCATCGTCGCCATCCTGCAACGTCCAGCCGGTGAGCGGGAACGGAAGCTGGCCTGGATTGTAAAGCTCAATGTACTCATCCTGGCCGTCGACGATGCCGTCACCACTGTAGTCGTTGCGCGGCGCCGGCAGCACTTCGTTCAGCACCAGCGCGCCAGTTTCGCCGGATTCGATGAAAAACGGTGCAGCCACAGCAAAGTCGCCGTCGAATTGGGTGGCGACGACGGTCAGGATCGCGCCCGGCACAGCAGGGAGCGTCACGCGCCAGCGCCCGTCGGCAGTTGGCAGGTCAAGTTGGTGCAGCGGGCGGCCATCTTGCCAGATCGCCAGTCCCGCCATTTCGCCGCTGCGGTCGCCGTAGCCAATGTGCAGCGTCACCTGGTTGGCAGGCGGCAGCCACTGTCCCATCCACACGCGCTGCCCATCGCTACGTTCGGCTTGCATTGTGAGCCACAGGCCGGGAGAGGTCGCAACCCAGCCGCGCCGTGCGTGCAATGCCTCCTGAATGCCGGTTGCATCCGAACTCACAACAGCAAGTCCAGTGTAACGAGGCTGAAGCTGCGGGAAACCCGGCAGGTCGGGGTTGCCGTTGCCCGCCGGCAGTGCGGGGACAAGATTGCTTTGCCAGGCCGCAAACCAGTCCGCCAGACTGGAAGGCGGCGCGCTGCCACCCGCAGGCAGGAGCGGGGCGTGATGGAAATTTTCCAACTCACCGGCATTCTGCCACAGCAAGCCGGCGCCGGCGAGGTGCGCCATGACGCCGGCGCGGGACAGGTCGGCGGGCGGGATGTTATCGTAGATGATGAGTTCGTCATCGCCTTCGCGCCAGCGCCAGGCGGCCAATGACGTGATGCCGTCCAGGGCGCGCACCGGTTGCGTCGGCGTCTGGTCGGCGATCGCCAGAAAATCGAGGCCTTGCGCGGCGGCTTCCGCCAGCAAATAGTGAGGCGGCGCGGTGAAGCCTGGCGTAAAGTTACTCGCTCCTCCCAGCGATCCCCACGCAGCCTGGAAACCGACGTCGAGCTTGACCGGTTCCCGCCAGGCGGGCAGCGGCAGACCCCGCCGCTCAAACGGGCGCGGCGAGGCCGCCAGAAATCGATGACGGACATCGCGCACACCGGCGAAATCTGCGTCCGGCACACGTTGCAAAGACAATCCGGTTGGCGGGGTAAGCTGTCCTTCCAGCGCTAGAGTGGCGTATGCCGCCGTCTTGTAAGCGACCGCGTCGGTCAATAGACCAGAAGGGTCAAGCAGCACGACTTCATCGCCGCCATCGTCGAGCGCCAGCCTGCCGCTGCCCAGGCGCGGCTCGCGCAGCAGATCAGGCACGCTGTCATCGTTCGCTTCCCATTCCGCGTCAGGCTGCCGGCCGTAAACTTGGCGGAAAGCGGCGGCATTGCGGGCGACCACGTAGATCTCACCGCTCGCCAGGATGGCGTCTTCCGGCAGGCAAACAATGCCCTCGTTGTCGCCAGGCGTTTCGGCGTCGCCCACCATCCATCCGCGCAGCGAGACTGAGTCATTGCCAAGATTGATCAGGGCGATAAACTCGCCGTCGCTGCCCTGGAAATGCACCTCGTCGATCTGGAGCACGCTGGCCTGGCTGTGCCGCAGCCAGCGCTCCGGCAAAGGCGTTGGCGTCAGCGTCGGCAGCGGAATGCGTGTAGCCGAAGGTGTGAAAGTTGGCGTGGGCGAGATGCCGCCTGCAAACGCCGCGCCCGGACTGCCCTTGTCGCTATGTGTGGCTGTCCATGCCGACGTCGCCACCACCCATGCGCTGGCAGCGAGATCGACGCGCTCCAGGCTGGCGCCGGTGCGAATGCGCAGGCCATCACCCCAGACGACGCTGTCGACGGGTGGGTCGGCGGGTGCGCTGTCCGGTGCGTAGAGGGACACCGCGCCGGTCGTGTTGCCAAGTTGCAACGCAGCATAGCGATAATCAGAATGGACGTAACTGCCCAGTGTGGCGGCGTCGCCGCGGGTTAAGACCAGATATGCGCCCGGCGCGATCCATACATCAGCGTCAATCACGTGAGTGCGGCCGCCACCGTCCGCCAGGCGCCAGCCACGCAGATTGACAGGTGCAGCATCGGCGTTGCCCAGCTCGATGAACTCGCCGATCGCATCTTCCACCGCCTGCGGGTCGGCCATGATTTCGCTCAGGCGGATGCGCAACGCGGGGCCAGGAGTTGGCGTAGGCGTGGGAAAAACGACCGGCGTCGGCGTCGCGGTGGGTAGGATGATGCCCGCGAAGGCGGCGCCGGGGCTGCCCTTATCGGCGTGAGCGGCTGACCACGGCGTTGCGGCGACGACCCAGTTGTTCCCGAACAGGTCGGTGCGCTCGAAGCTGGCCCCAGCCTCTACGCGCAGATTGGCGCTGCCCCAGGCAAAAGTGTCCACAGCTTGGGCGTCGGCAGCACTGTTTGGCGCAAAGAGCGAAAGGGCGCCATTGGTATTGGCAAGCTGCAACAAAGAAAATTGATAATCCGAATGAATATAATCGGCAAGTGCGACGGCGTCCCCTTTGGTCAGAACGCGATACGCGCCTGGCTCGATCCACAGGTCGGTGGCGAT
>Ga0154020_10000726_pt1 | contig 40574 bp, 37 predicted proteins | sample Klosneuvirus_201_FD_109709 | JGI IMG/M metagenome (GOLD analysis project Ga0154020, IMG submission 109709) | Active sludge microbial communities from wastewater, Klosterneuburg, Austria - Klosneuvirus_20160825_MG | ecosystem: Engineered > WWTP > Aerobic digester > Activated sludge | place... | reverse complement strand
AGTATCTGTAGGTCTTCTCAAACCATAGATAGCATTAGGAGTTAATTGGAAATGAGCTTTCACATATTCCATTAACCCTTTTACATCACTAATATTTATACCTGTAAGTTTGTTAATAGGTTTGATAAAATTCTCTAAAGCTTGCTCTTTAGTCATTCTAAATTTACTAGGTAAACTGTTGCCAGAGTAAGCTGAAAAAGCAGCTAATGCCCATCTCACATTTTCTACTTGTTCTAAAGTAACTTGTCTGTTAATAGGGAAAGCTCTATAGGTTTTTACTAAATCTCCTTTATCATTTCTTACAGTACCAATTCTATATATAGTCCAGGTATGTCCATTAGTCCTATTAATATCAAAATCAGAAGATTTGTTTAATAGAATACTTTCTCCTGAAGCAAATTCAGCAGGCAAGTTTTCTAAAGTCTCTCCTCTTTGAACTGTAATTATAGAACTAGGATTACTTTCTTGTAAAGTAATTAAAGGTTCTTCATCTAACAACTTATGAAAAACTCCTTCTGGAGCTAGTCTTTCTATAGTTACTTTATTTAAACCTTTAGCAATACTATCTCTAAATTTAGAAGTGTTGTCTTTTCCTTCATTTATATGATTTTGCCATTGCTCTGTAGGCATGTTAGGATTATTACTTTCTCCATAAGGATTAGCTATATTGTAAGGGTTGTACCAATCTACATCTTGAACATAAGCTAATTTTTTACCTTTTTCATCTACAAAAAAGATAGGCATTTTATCTTTAAACTCTTTACTATTTCTATCTTTACCTTCTGCCCACTCACTAAAAGGTATGATTTTTACATTACCTTGTTCATCTCTACCATTAGATACATTGATTTGAGACCACAGACTTTCATCAGCAATTTGAACACCTAAAGTGGTTCCAGAATAATACATATCTGGGTTAAGTAAATCTCTAAAATCTATTAAATCTGTATCTTTAAGATTTAAAGAGCTAGATGTAGCTTTTCTAATAAGTACTCCATCTTCAATAACTTCTTCATAAGCTATGGCATTAAAACCTAGCTTAGGTAAGTTATTTACAGTTCTTTGAGTTTTAACTTCTTCAATAGCATTAGCAGAAACAGGCAAGTTTTCTTCATCATAAGCTACTGTAAATAAAGTATCTTGAGCAATTACTTCTTGAGTATTTGCTGTCTTTTCTTCTAAATCTAATACAGGAGCTATTTCAGGTACAACAGTTTTTTCAAACAAGTTTAGAATACCTTCTTCTACTTTCATAATGTCACTTTCTTTTAAGAAAAGACTATCAAAAGCATTCATTATTTCAGCATTATTTACTTCAAAATTGTTTTCTTTCCATCCTCTAGCAAAGTGTCTAAAGTTATTTTTAAGAACCTCTTTGTTCTCAAAATACTTATAGTATTGAGATACAGCTTCTTTAAAAGAAACTTTATCTTGACCTGTAATCTCTTTTATTTTAGTTACTACATCATACATAGCCTTTTTAACAAAAGCTAACTGTTCAGGAGTATACTGCTCATTTTCAATCATAGAGTCTAAATCATTAAAATCTATGATTGGAGCATTGTTTTGGGGATTATCAAAAAAGATAAAAGTATCTTGTTCAATTACATTACTAAAATCAATAAACTCTGTTTCAGCTTGAGCATCAGTTATAACAATATCTTCAGTAAAATCTAAAGTATCTTGTACTACAACTTCTTGATTAGCAGTATTAATAGCTGCTTGAGCTGCTTGAGCTTGTATAATTTTTTCTTTGATTAACTTTCTAGTTACATTAAAGATAGCTTTAGCTTTTAAGTCTTGAAAAGTTTGTTCAGAGATTTTACCTTGAGTAGTATTACCAACCCAGTCTGATTTTTTACTTTCAAATAACTCTTCAATAAATTCTTTAGTAGGTTTAAATTCATTATTAAAATTAAACTCTGCACTAGCTATATTCCCTTCTCCTGATAAGACTTTATTGTACTCTTCAGTTACAGCATCTAAAAATTTACCTTTATTGATTGTCTCAATTGAAGGATGGATAGCTTCACTTAAAGCTAGGGCTGTATTATTTAAATGAGCTTTAAGAGTTTGTTTGGCATTATTTAAACCTAAATATGTATCAACAATAGTATTAGTATAATTAGAAAGCTTTTCTACAAAAGCATCATACTTATCCTGGTCAGCTTGATTATCAAATTTTCTAGTAAATAAAGTATCTAAAGAATAATCTACTGTGATATTATTAGCTTGTCTGAAAGCTTCTATTTCTTCCCTAACTTCATTTGAAATATTGTTTTGTTCTAACTCAATATCAGATATACCATCTTTAGCTGAAAGTTTTTCCATAGCTAAAGTCATAATATTACTAATATTAGGCTTAGATTTATTTAAATCATAAGTTTTACTTAAAGACTCTATTTGAGTTTTAGCTTTTAATATTTGAAGCTTAGTTTGAGTATCAACACTAGGGCTAGCTTCTAATTTATCTAAAGCTTTTTTAAATTCATCTTGTATTCCTCCTCTAAAAGATTGTACAATTAAGTTTTGGAACATAGCTTTTTCAGCTAGTTCTGCTTCTTTGTTTTTTCCTTGAGCTTTAAGACTATCTATTTTTAATTTTTGTTCACTAATACCAAAGCCATCTACAGAATTTAGATTTATAATATCATTAATTTTTTCTGGATTAGCAGTTTTTAAAGCATCAATAGTATTTCTTATAGCAGTTCTGCTTTCTATATAATTTCTAGTTCCAGAAAAAGTACTATCAGTAACTCCTGGAAGTCTACTCATAATATTCAATCCAGTTAAAGAAGGAGTTTCTCTATACTTAGTTACTCTTTCTAAAACAGCTTCTTGCTTAACTTTTTCAGCTTTTAACTCATTAACTTCTTCTATAGCTTTATTATATTCAGGTGTTCCTTTATATTCTTCAGAAGGAGTTTTGCTTTGAATTAATTTATCTAGCTGAGGTAATCTAATAAGAGCCTCACTTTCCTGATTTTTTAGGTCTTCAATTCTTTTTGTAATTAAGTTGTTATAACCTAATTTAGCATAAGTTTGAACATTACCTCCCAATCCAAAACCAGCAGTCATTAATAATGTTTGAGCAGCTATATCTATATTAGCTTGAGTATCAAACATATCAATAAATTCTTTAGGGTCTGCTGCTATGATAGAGTTCATACCTGCTGTTACATACTCTTCAGCAACCTCTTCAGGCATAGAACCTATGACTCTAGCCCCATTAACATTAAGTTTTCCTGTAACATTATTAAGGTTTTTATAAAATCTACCAGGCTTAGTTCCTGTAAATTTATAATCTATTTTATTAGCAACTCCTTGAATACCTGTAGTTAACTTGTTTACTCCTGGAATTTTACTCAAGCCTTTTCCAATTCCTCCTAGTATTTTCATACCATAAAGTTCTGCTAAATTTTCAGTAGCAGTATGAGCAAAACCTAAAGTCTCTGCCTCTAATATAGAAGCAGGTTTAAAAGTAGCTAACTCTTCATTTAAAGAATGTTCAGCTAAAGAATTTTCTTCACCTAACTTTACTTTTAGGTAAGATAATCTTTCTTGCTCTTCTTGAGTAAGTTCTTTTTTATTTTCTAATTTATTTTTTTCAGCAGTATAAACATGAGCAGTTTGTTTATAAACTTCTGACATATAATCATAAAGTTTATCTTTAACATAAATGTTAGTAATATTACCCTGGTCATCCCTTTCAATGTGAGACCCTTTCATTAATTCTTGATTAATAAATTGAGGGTTCATTTGATTTTGAATAGCAAAAGTTGTAGCTAAGTTTCCAGCTTTTACTCCACTAGCTGCAACTCTTCCTGCTAGTTTGCTTCCTGTGGCTCTTAAGGTTTTAGTTGCAGCAGATAAAGCTGTACCTTCTCCTAAACCAACAGCAGCACCTAGTCCTTTAGCTACTTGACCTCCTACAATCATATCTCTGATAAAACCTACAGAGTGCATTGTAGAGTCTACAGTATTATAAGACCATTTTTGTTTATCTGATAGAAAAGAGCTATCTTCATCTAATTTACCATAGACTTCAAGTAAACCTTTTTCTTGGTCAGATAAGTTTTCAAAACCTTGCTCACTAGCCCTATTATATAAGTCATCTTTAAAAGCAAAGTTAAAAACATTATCTACTAAATCTGAATAAGGTCTGTAAGTACCTTCTTCATTAGTTCTCACAGTAACTCCACCTAACTTTCTAAAGAAAGCATCAGAACCATCTTCTCCATTAACATAAGCTTCTAATTCTCTTTTCTTATCTACAGCTTGGTCTTTAAGGTTTTTTATTTTCCATCTTTCTGTTAAAGATAAATCCCCTTCACTTAACTGCATATCAAGATTCATGGAAATTAATTCCCAATCATAAGCTTTGGCTTCAGCTATAGGTTTGTAGAAAGTATCTCTTTGAGTTTTAAGCTTTTGATACTTTACTCTATCTTCAGGTTTCATTTTATTTTCAGGGTTCACAAAAACATTATGAACATTAGCAAAAGCATTAGAAATACTTTCATCTACCCATTTAAAAGGATTGCTGAAAAATTTAGTATCAGTACTAGCTCCATCCCATAAGAAAGGGTCTTCTAGTTTTTTAATTTCTTTATTAATGCCCTCTAAGTTGGCATTATCTTTTACAGTAAGAGCTAATTGTTTTTTCTGCTCTTTAATCATTCCTAATTGTTGAGCAGCTTCACCTTTTAATACAGGAATTGGAGAAACAGATTTTCCTGATATAGGGTCTGTTACTAAAGTGTAATTATCTTTATTTTCTTTAAGAGCTTTTTCTTGGCTATCTAAATCCTTAATAGAATTTTCTGTAGTTTCAAAAGTAACTTTATCTTCTAAAGCTGCTTCTTTAGCTTCTTCAGAAAGAGCATAACTAGTAGCTTTTCTTTCATTAGAAGAAATTTTTAAGTAGTCAAGAATTTCAGGAGATATATTATCTGTGTTCTGAGAAGATTGTAGTTCTTCATTATCTAAAGTTGGGTTTTCAATTTCAAAAGGTTCTATGATATTTTGATAACCACTTTTAGCTTTATTATCTTCAACTCTTTTATTTAGAAAGTCAAAGATTGAACTTGTTTTTTTTCCACCACTCATAGTAAAATATTTTTACAAATATAGTGAAATTATCTTTCTGCAAAATTAATTTTGAATATTTCTAATTTTTGTTCAGGAGCAAGTATCTCATGCTTAGTTCCATTAGCTTCAATAACAAAAGCCCTATCTCCTTCAGTAACTAAGGTAGAACCTTGAGGACCTTTAGATACAGTTTTACCTAAAGTTTTTAAATTAGTTCTATTCATAAAATTTCTGAATTGTAAGTCTTCATAATTATTTTGTACATAATTATCTACAGAAGGTATTTTTATTTTATCTGTAGGTATTAACACAGGAAGTCTATAGTCTCCTATCTGCATATTCATTCCATAGTTAGACCTTCCAGAGTTATCTAGAGCTTGAGCTAATCCAAAAGTCTTTTCATCAGGAACTACTCCAACTTCTTTACCATTATATCTTGTAGTGTATTTAGTTTTTTCTTCTCCATTTTCACTCACTATAAGAGGTTTTATAAGTTCTTCTTGCATTAAAGATTGTACACTTAACATACCACCTGGAGCAGTTTTGTAATACACTTTATGAGATTTTCCATTCTTAGTAACAGTTTGAACTAAACCAGAAGGAGTTGCAGTTTTACCTCCAACCTTATGTCCTTGAGGTACATAGATAACTTTATCTCCATTATCTTTTTCAAAAGTTAAGAAGCTACCTTTTTGAGTTTGGTCCACATTAAAAACTAAATCATCAAAATTTTGTACAATTTTTTCTTGAGCATCTTTAATAGTTTTAGGGTCTACTCCTACTTTATCTAAAGTAACTGTAGTAGTTACTACATTGTTTTTTCCTAAAGAATTATTTTTTGTTAAGTACTCATTATAAAGACCTTTAGTATCTTTATTTAACCAACCCTTTAAAGTAGTGTTGATAGTTTTACCTTTACTTTTCTTAGCCCACTCTGTAAAGCCTTGAGCTTGAGCATTTATGAAGTTCTTTTGAGTTCTTAATGCAGTATATTGATTTTTTAAAACTTGAGCAGTACCAGGTTCAGCCTTAGCTAAAGCTGTTTCAATATCATGAGAATTACCTTTAAGTATTCTTTGACCTATAGTAGATTTAGGGTTAATACCTGATGCACTTAAGATTTTACCATAAGTTCCTTCTAGAGCATCGTTAGTAGTAGTCAGAATTTTATCAAAACTTTCTGCTGAATTAGAGCCTACTTGAAACACATGCTCATAAACAGAGCCTACTATTTCTACATCCTCTTTTTTATCTTCTCTAGCCCAACCTTCTTTAGTTAACCAAGGTTGGTCTGTGTGTATAGTATCTGAAGTTTTAATTTTAGAGTACTGCATATTAGCTATGGCAGCACCTATATTTTTCCCATACCAATCTGAATTTACACCAGTTAAATTTCCTTTTTCATCAAAACTTACTGACTTACTTAAGTCAGTATTTTCAAATCCTTCTAAACCTAACTCTCCTCTTCTATTTACTGCATTTTGAATATCTTGATGAGCATTGAAGTATTGTTGATAAGCTGTAGCTATTTTTTCTGGAGAAAGTATTTCTCTACTTTGTTTATTTCTGTAGATATATCCATCTCCTCCTTTAGTGTCTTTTTCTTTTTCCCATTCATTAGCAGATAACTTATTTTTTATAAAGTCATCTACAGTATGGTTTAATTGATAAGTTTGTCTCAAATCTGGTTTACCCTTTCCTGTACCTATAACATTATCAAACTGTAAACCTTGGGCATAAGATTTTTTCAAGCTTTCTATTTCAGCTTGAGCATAAGCAGGGTCCTCTTTATGTAAATCCTGAATTTCTTTAATCTTGGATAAAATACTTGTATTATTTTGTTCCATTAAAGCTATCTCTCCTCCTGTATTCCAAGTACTGTCTATGTCTCTGCTTAATTTTCTTATAGCAGAACTGTACTTGTTATACTCCATAGGATTTTTTCTGATACCTTCAACTATCTCATTTACTTTAGCTTCTTTTTCTTGAATGATTTGTTTAGCTCTAGGTAAATCAGACTCATACACCTTAGCTGTAAGTTTACCAAATAAGTCTACAGCAGCAGTTATTTCACTATCTAATGCTTTATCTTTTGCTTGCATGACTTGTCCCATCATTTGATAAGGAAGTTGGAACATTTTATCATCAATAAAAGTAGGTGTACTTGTCTTATAAAATCTTGCCATAATTATGTAGTAGGTTTAGCTTCAAGCTCTCCTTTAGCATTTACATTAAAATATTTACTCATTTCATTTAGAAGGTTCAAATATACAGGATTTTTTAAGATGTCATTAATATCTTTACCTGTTTGTTGTAAACCTGTACCCATAGTAGCTATGTCAGTAGCTTTTTGTGTATAGAAATTATCTCTATCTTGTCTGTCAGCTAAATCTCTTTGTTGTTCTCCAGTCATAACTACTTGGTCTTGAGTAGCTTCTAGTTGAGTTTTTTGACTAAGAACATCAAACATAGCTTTTGCAAATTGGTCATTTACTTGACTATCTGCTTCATTAGCCCCTAAGTCAACTGCTAAATCTCCTGCTCTTAAAGTATTAATACCTCTAGCTGAATTTCTTAAAGCTCTTTTTGAACCTTGTGCTTTACTATTTACTCTATTAAGATTACTAGCTTTTTGCCCTGCTATATAATCCATTTGCATTTCATTAGTTTTTAAAGCATCTTTTCCAAAATCTTTAAAGGCATTTATATTAGGGGTATCTCCTGCTCTATTTTCTAGAGTATTTTTCATTGGACCAAAAGTAGAAACTAAGTTTCCTATTAATCCTGTAACATCTCCTGCTGTAGGGGAAGGTAAGTTACTTTTTCTTTTTAAAGGTGCATCTGGAGCAATAACATCTTCAGTTACTGCCATACTGTCATCTAATTTATCTGCATTAGGAGATAGAGGTGCTGGAGCCTCTACAGTAGGGTCAATAGGAGCTTTACCTAAAACTCCTAAAGCTATATCATCTACAGCATCACTATTTGCTATAGATTTATTTACTGAATCTGTTTGAGCCTGCTCATTAGCAAAGATAGAATCAGTTCCTTGTATAGCAGAGTTGAGTCTGTTACCAGCATTGTTAGCCTTTCTTAAAAGATACTGAGCTACTAAGTTATTAGTAACATCTTCATCAGTTAAAGTACCGTCTCCTCCTGTTCCATTAGCATAAGTCTGTACTCCTTTTTTACCTGTACCCATAGCAAAGTTCTGAAGACTTTCAAAAATATTAGCCATTTCTTGAAGAGCTAAATCTTGTTCTTCTTCTTTTTCTAAAGACTCTTTTGTTCTTTTAGCAGTATTTGCTATAGCTTTGTCATTATGAACTAAAAGTTTTTCTATATTAGATAGTTTGGTTTCTCTAGCTTTTTTTCTATCAGCCATAGTTTTACCATTCTTTTTAATCCTATCTGAAAAGATTAAAGTTCCTGGAGGAACTTGTACATTCACTCCTCCTGATTCATGCTTGTTTCCTTGAAGTTCTACAGGCATTCCTTGAGGAGGTTCTACAATTTCTCCTCCTTCAGCATTAATTTTACCTTGGGCATTAGAGCTTCCATTAGCAGCAGTTTCAGGAGTAGCTTCTCCAGTAGTAGGTGTCCCAGATTTAGCTACTCCTTGTAAACCTGCTGTAAGTAACTGACTAGCAATAGCTGTTATAGGTAAACCTATATTACTATTTGCCATAGCTTCAGCTTCAGCTAACATTATGTTGTAATCTGCCATAGTTTCAGAAGGAGATTCTAAGTATCCTGCTGCTCCTGTACCATTAGCATATTTTTTATATTTTCTCATTTATCTTTATATATTAAAGATTGGTATTTACTATCTTTCAGAGACTTTTTTATCTTGCATAGAAAAGTTCATAATTAGTTTTACTTGGTCAAAGTTATCAAATATTAATCTAACTACCAAAAACTTATCTCTTAAACTTTCTTGTTGAGTCCAGTCTTTACTTAAGTTAAATCCATTAGGATTAACTATTTTATCAATATAATAATCATCTTGAAGTTGTTTATAATCTTTTATAAACATAGGAACATTATTACTTGTTCTATAATTTCTAAAAGAATTTACAGTCCAATCTCTTTCATTTCTATCAATAATAATAGTACCTTCAACATTTTTCAATTGATTATAGATATAATTTAAAGCAGTATTATCTTTTACTGCCATTTGTAAAATACCTGTCATTTGATGAGTATTGTAAGCTAATATTTTATTGTAAGTTATATTAGGTACATCTCTATACTCCTGTTGTACACTATCAAATATTTTAGCTTCTGTTTGGAACATAGCTCCATCATAAACTTTTGTAGCTAAAGGGTTGACATTATCTACATATTCAATAATATGAGGATAGAAAGTACCAAAGAAAGTCAAGTAATGATTAGGTCTATTGAACCTGTAAATTTGTAAATCTCCTTGTCTCCAAGCATACCATCTATTTTCTAGAGTAATATAAAAGTCAGGGATATAACTATGCCAGCTTATCCATTGTTTATCTTCTAAAGAGAAAGACACAGTATGCCCTCTTTGATATTTTTCTAGGTCTAAAGGTACTCCTTCAATTTCTTGTGTAGAGACTTGAGGTAAGTAAGTGATAATAGTAGTTTCAGTAACTTCTACTTGGTCTGCTAGGATTTGCTCCATATCTACTTGAAATTGACAAGGAGATATAATTTCTGAGGAAGCAGGGCATTCTGTAGTAGCTTCAGTACCTAAATCATTCTTATTAGATTTTACATACCAATTGTATTTTTCAAGTCCAGGGTCTCCAACCCCATCTACTAAAGCACTATAAGGATTATCTAATAAAGAAGTTTTAATAGTAGACCATTGAGTAGGAGTGTATGCTGAGTTAACTTCTAAATCATTTACTTCTGTAAAAGTGTAATCTCTACCTTTTACAGCAGCTAAAGAGTGTTGTAGAAAAGCTACTCCAGCACTAGTTGTCAATCCTGCTGTTATAATAGGGTAATTGATACCCACAAAACTATCAAAACTAGGGTATACTACATTTATAAAATTATCATAATCTGCTCTATAAGTAGCAGTAGGACTAGCTAAAGAACTTTCTATACCTACTCCATGATATAAAGGGTCTGCTTCATTAACAAAAGTTAAAACTAATACATTTCCTCCAGGAGGAATTAAAGAAGGAAAGTTTAACCATCTTTCAGTATCATCATTAATATGAGTTAAAGTCCCTGCAAAACCTGTGCTAACTATATCATCAAACCAAGCTTGAACTGACTCTCTAATAGTATCTAACTGTACTAAATCAAAAGAACCTGAAGTATCATAAAAAGCATATACATCAGTATCATCAGGAATAGTAGTTATGATTTGTCCTGTAGTTTCTCCTTTTAGATATTCTGTTTTTATAAATTTTAATTTACAATCAACTATACCTACATAAGTATAACCTTCTAGAGCTTGTTCAGCTACTATGTCAGCTATATTATCAAAGTACACAGGTTCAAGACCTTCATCACAAACTATTGCACCTTCAGGTAATTCTTCTTGAAAAGAAAAGTCTTTTTTAGTTACAATAAATCTTTCTCTAGTACTATCATAAGCTGAGATATATCCTATACCTAATCTATTAGAAGGATTGTCATTGTAAGGATAATTTTCCTTATTAGCAGTATAGTATTGTTTCTCTACTCCAAAATCCATACTCTCTCCAAAGAAAGTGTTCATACCTATATCACTAATAGGTTGTAATCTTTCTCCATTGAATAAGTACCATTTTCTTTCTCTGTGACAAGGAAATAGAATACCATGTTTAGTTTTAAGTCTACCCCATTTATGTAAATTTCCTGCTGAACTATTAGTATCATCTACTATTTTTCTAGGAGGAATATTGAAATATTCTCCTGTACCAATAAAAGAAATAATATTTCCTGTTATTCTTTCTTGGAAATTTTGAGGATGATGCCACAAAGCTTCTTCTGTATGAATGTACAGAGAATTTTGTATTCTAAATATATCTGTTATTTTACCTGTGTTACCTTCTAAGTCTTTATAATTATTAGGTAGGAAAGTTCTAAAATTATCAGTCAACTCTTCTTGAAAAGATTGTAAAGACCAATGCCATCTTTGTGGAAAATCTTCACTACAGTCTGAACAACAATCATACTCTAAAGGTAAGTGACTGTAAATTTTTTGTCTATTTCTTCTAAGGTAATCAGGATTAATCTCATAAACTTCAGCTAAAGCTAGACCTACATAAGCTCTACTTTGTTTTCTATTATAATCAAAATAAAGAAGTTTCTTTACCATGTGATTATCTAAAGTAGTAGTTGGAGGTATATCTCTAGAACCTACAGAATTAATTCCAAAGTATTCTCTGTTCCATTCTGGAGCAGTTGTACCTAACTCAGAATTTCCAGGAGCATTAAGAAAGTCAGGAGTATTATCTGTAGCCCCTTGTCTAACATTCATATTAACTGCTGATTCAAACCATAAGTTTAAGCATTCCCCTAACCATTGAATTTCATCATCAGAAGGGTTTTTAGCAAAACCTCTTTGTTGATTACTAACAGGGTCTGTATCAAATTTTAAATAATCATCAGCAATAGTTTCTCTAAGACCTTCTTTATAAAGTTGATTGTAAGCTCTATTCCAAGCATCTTGTTTAATACCTGACATAATTAAGTAAGATGCTCCTCCTACTAATAGACCTATTCCTGCTGTTCCTATAGCTATAGCAGCAGGAGCTGAAAAACCTAAAGTAAATATAGTTAAAGCTACAGCAGCTATAACTAATATTGCACCTACTATAAAATTTAAAGCATTAGTCTTACCTTTTCTTTTCTTTATTCTATTATCATAGAAAATACTGTTTACATATCTCATAGGAGCTATGTAGCTATCTCCATTAAAAATAGAAGTACTGCTAGTTGGTCCACTAAAGTAATGAGGATTTTTACTTTCTTTGTAGTAAGGAGTTAATCTAAAATTAGAATAAGGGTTTGCATTATCTTTTAAAAAGTAAACATAAGGTAAAGAGTTTACAATAGGAAAAGTAATATTATTATTTAAAGAGAAAATACCTGTTTTATTATCACAACCTAAATTAAAAACATCTACTCCTGCATTATCAGAATCTAATATAATTTTATCTGCTAAGGCATCTAGGTAAAAAGTCTCTTTTATATCTGAAGGTAGTATAGAAAAACCATCAGTAGTAATATGATTAGTAATGTTATCTCTAGTTTTAATTTGAATAGACCATCCATCTGGGTCACTTTCTCCTCTCTTATGTTTTCCTGATACATAACTAGTACCATCCATAACATCATTTATCTTAGTTCTACTGTAAATAGTTTCTACCTTATTTACTTTACCTTGTTGTATGATAGAACTAAATCCTGTATATTTTCTTTGATTAAACTTAAATTCAGGGTTTATGAAATTAAGAATATCTTTTTTGATTAAAGTTTCATCTTCAAATTGAGGCATTAAAAGACCTGCTGAAACAAAGTTTTTATTTGTTACAGTTGAAGTTAATACAGCACTATCTAATACTGTTTTTTCTTCTTCAGTTCTTTCATTTCTAACTATGTAGTAACCTATAATTTCATTACCTCCTAGTTCATCAGCATTAGGTAATTGAATATTAGAGAATTTTATACCAAATACTTTACCTACATATAAATCTTCAGTATACTCACTTAAAGCATCTATTACATTAATTACATAAGTCAATCCTTTAGGAGAAACATCAGAAGTAAAAGTTAAAGTAACTGGGTCCCAAGTTCCTGAAACAGTTATTCCTTCTTCTTTAATAGAGGTTATTACAACATTAGTTCCTACAATAGAATTTGATAAAGCATTGTAAGTAATACTTGCTGTAGCATCTCCTGCCCATTCATCTGGGTCAACTAAACTAATAAAAGAATCAGGATTACCATCTTCAGTATATAATACTTCTACATCAAAAACAGGTTCTTCAGTAGGAATACAACCTGGGTCATAACCTACTTCTCCTTCTGGAATACACTCAACAGGAGTATCAATAGTTCCTGTAGCTACTATATTTATTTTTTTAAACAGAGTAGTTAAAGTTAAGCTATCTGCTTTTTGAACTAAAGGTATATTGTAATCTGTTCTTAAAGGAAATTTATGATGTCTTACTACCTCATCTTTTAAAGATTGATTTTGAGAATCTACTCCCCAATAATCTTCTCCATTACAAGAGTCATTATCTATATAAGTAGTATCTGCACTTGCATTATTACTACTCATAGGGTAGACATTATCTCCTGTAGAGAACATAGTAGTAGTAGGTACACTTGGATTTCTACCTGGAATATGGTACACAGGAGAAGTAGTGTTATCTTTGAAAATATAAACTATACCAAAAGAGTAAATTTCTCCTGGCATATAGCCCATACCATCAATATGTGCAGTAGGAAATTTAGAATTACTTTCAATATTTTGATTTAAGACAACATCTTTAGTTACCATGTCAGCAGTAATCAAACTAGCATACTTTTGTAATTTACAGTAATTAATTTGTTTACCTTTAACTTCTCCTAATATTAAAATATTTTCTAGTTGTTCAATATGATTAGCTGAGTCTATTAAATTGTTGAAAATAAGGACTTCATTTTCTTCTCCTATAGTTTCAAAATTTTTACCTGTGTAAGTAAAAATATTGTTTTGAGTAGATATTTCAGAAGTATATTTAGTTTCTGATACTTGACCATTTCCTGCATTAGCTTCTATAATAGCTAATCTATAAAAAGGAAAACTTAAATCTAAATTATCTAAAGCTATTCTAATAGCCTTATCAGTTGGACCAAAATCTTGATAAGTTTGTACAACAGAAGTACTACCTCTTACATCTCTAAAAGGTAATGCTAGATTACTGTTATAAATATTTACAGTTTCTGTACTAGTAATAAATTCTGTAGGATTTAAATCTTCATCTAAATATTGAATAGCAAAATTATAAGAGCCTGGAAGAAGAGAACCTTGACCATCCAAAGCTTCTACAGAAATAAACTCTGGTATAGTTTTGTAGGTCTTAAAAAGATTAAATTTTTCAATGTCCCAATTACCTAAATCATCTTTAAACTTTTCAGGTCTATCAATTACAAATGCTCTAGGTTTAGGGTCTACCCAATAAACAGTTCTTTCACAACCTCTCCTTAATCTATAAGTAGCATCTATTTGCTGAGAAGTTTTAAAATTAAATTTAGTATCTTGGTCAGTATCATCTACAATTACTTCAACATTACACTCTCTGTCAGCAATAGCTATTATACTATTACCTAAAGAATCTACTAGAAAGAGTAAAGTATTCTGGTCTCCTATGTAAACTTTACCTATAGGAGTAGCATTGAAAGGTAGGTTGTAGCAAGGTTCATTACTATTTTCTATTGCTCTTCCTCCTCCATCTCCTTCAAGAGTTTTATTAACTGTATTTAAAGCAAACCTAAGAGTATTGCTAGGTTGATTAACAAGATTGTTATCAACATTCAATCCTCCAGGTTGTATTACTTTATCTTCTCCTTTATCTTTTTCCATATTTATCTTCTATATCCAAAGTTTCCTGATAAGTTTCTAAATCTATTTCTTCCATCAGGGTTATTAAAAGGTCTTTCTTCCATAGTACCTAATTTACCAAAGAAACCATAATACCTGTTTTGTCTTGGTAATAAGTATTTACTCTGTTCCATTAGATTTTGATATTGGTCTGTACCAAAAGGCATTTTAGACTTATTCTTAAATTGCTTGGCATACTTTAACCAATGAGCTTCAGCATTTTCAGCTAATTGACAAGAGCCTTCTCTATGATTATAACATTCTGTTTCTTTAGTTTTCCAAGCTAGATAATAAGTTATAGCAGTTCTAGCTGATATATCATCTGGAACCATAGGATAACCTGTCTCTGCATCTACTTTTTGTTTTAAGTAAGCTAAAGCTATAAAACCTTTTTCAAAGTTAAATCTTAACTCATCTCCTACAATAGTATATTCATCTTTAGAAGAACTATATAGGTTAGGACTATCTTCTAACTTACAAACTAAGGTATTAAAAAAAGTATGATTAGCTAGTCTAACAGGAGTCCAACTTCTTTGAAAATAACTGCTACTTGCCCATTGTAAATACTCATATTGTAAGTCAAAATAAGGTCTATAATAAGCTACCTCAACATCTCCTATCAAATTACCTTGACAATCTACAGGAACTAAGTTGCTATTATCTCCACAACAAGAACTACAAGCTTCTACTAAATTTTCTACAATTACTTCAGTATTACAAGAGACCTCTTTTTCTGAGACCCAACTATTGTTTTTAGCTATTTGAATGATATGATGTAAACCATTAGGTAAACTAGCTTGGTAATTAGATACTTCTAAAAAAGCAATACTCTCTTCTGAATTAGAAGATACTCTTATAGCTTCAAGAGCTTCTCCAATCCATTCAATAGCATCTGCTTCATTAATACCTAATCCTCTAAAGTCTCTATGGTATTTAGCTAAAATAGAATCAACAGTTATATACTGAAATCTTTGCATATTATTTTAATTTATCTGCTAAAGTTAGATTAGCAGGTTCTTGGTAAGTCATAGGATTTTCAGTTGAAAACCAAGTTTCACTATAGTAATCATAATTGTTACTATCATCATCTTTAGCTCTCCACTTTATATCATAAGATTTTTTAAGTAAAAAACCATTCTTTATCTGTTCTACAGATACTCTAGTTTCTTTACTTATAACAGTTGCTCCAGGAGGTAATTTGAACTCCTTTACAGGTTCAAATGTAGCTGATTTTAAAGTCTCTTTCATAATTATTCAAAAGTTACAATTTCAAAATATGTTTTAAATAAAAGTCCATTTTGAGAAACATAAGCAGTATTATAAGTATTTAATACTGCTTGTGCTGTATTAAATACTGTAGTAGAAAAATTACCTGCAAAATTTTGAGCTGCATTACTTACACTTTTAGCAGTAAATATACTATCATTTGCTGTAACTCTAAAATTACCTATTCCTTGATAAGTCCAAACAAAAGTTGCTCCTGTAGTATTCTCTATTTCTTCTACTACAGTAGGAGCATTAGTTCCATTTTGAGTTAATAATACTCTATATACTTTAGTGCTTATTGTAGAAGAGTTACCTGAAGAAGCTATTTTAAGCTTATGATATAAATCTACTACTCTACCTTCTATTTTTTTAATTCTAGTTTCAAGTGTTTTGTCCATCTTATCTATTTTTAATGTAAAATTCTTTACCTTGTTTAATTGCAAAATGTGCTGCTCTCTTTTTCTTTCTGACTATTCTCAAAGAATATACAGACTTGTTTTCTATAGCTACTCTGTTTTTAGACCAATAGTATTTGTAACTTACTCCTGAAGTTTCTTCATTAAGACAAAATACTAATTTCTTTGTTAATCTAGCTTCTTCATTACTCTCCCAAAGTTTCTTAGTTTCTTGCCAATTAGGAGGTAAAAGAGGTACACCTTTATCTGAAAACCTAAGTTTCTTTTGAGTACCTACAATACTTAAAGTACCTAATTTAGCTGGAAGTGTCACTTCTTCTCCTTCAAGCACTTTATCTAGTAAAAATTCTCTGTACTCTTTTCCTATTAATAGATAAGTTTTTATATCTATTGGATTAGTACTTACTTGTTTGTACAATTTATAAGATGCTCTTGTTCCTACTTCTGTTTTCTGCATTATTTTTCAATAGTATCATTATGTATATCTTGCTTTTGCTTTGCAAAATCTGTAACTAATTCTTCTCTAGCCATTTGAATAACAGGCTCTAATAAATCTCCATCAATAGCAAACTCTACTAAATTATAATCTCTACAATCTTGACAGTCTGTACATTCTTCTTCACAAAAACTAGGGTACTTAGCTGCTTCAATTAAATCTTCAGGTAAGAATTTAATCTTAATTATTCCAGGAGATTTTTGTACAGGAAAGTATAAGTGACTATTTTCAATAATATACTTAGGATTTTTAGAAGTATATTTATTTCCTTTATTATATAAAAATTCCTCTCTAGTAGCTTCAGCTATAAGTTGAGAGTTATCTATAGTAATAACAAAAGAAATAAGGTGTTTATTTAAATCAGTCAAAGGTTTAGGTAGAGGATATTTTGTTCTCCAAATATCACAACCTAAGGAAGTTAAGCATGAACATTCATGGGAAGGCACTTTTATTAACTCAACACAAGGGAGAACTACAAAGTTCCAATCACTTATTTTTTGATGCTTTCTAGCTTGTTGAGTTATAAGTACTTGTCTACAAGACACAAGTTTATTATAGATATGTCTAGAAGATAATCTACTGTCATCACTTTGAACTCCCCCATTATAAAGGGATTTAATTCTTTGTATAACTTCTCCTATTAGCATCTAAATAAGTATTAAGTTTTTCTGAACAATCTTTTAAGTCATACATTTTATAATTACCATCCATTTCTAACCAGATGATTAATAGTCTTCCTACATGTATACCTAGTTGCTCTAGTAATATTTTATAAAAAGATAATTGTAAAGTGTAATGACTATAAGGAGAATCTAGCATATCTTCAAAAGGAGATAGCATTTTCTTTTCTTTATAGTTTTTAAACAAATCTTTATTGGTCTTATAATCTGCAATTATATAATACCCATTTTTAGTATCATAAAAAAGTAAATCAGAAGTTCCTGGAAATAAGTACTTAAAATGATACATCTTAAGTTCTACAGATACAGGAATAATCCCTTCAGGTTTGTCTCTCCAAAACTTTTCAACAGCTTGTTCTTGAGGACATTGAGCTGTTCCAATTAAAGAAGAATCAAAAGGGTATCTTTCAGCAAAGCTATGAACTCTATGTCCTCTTTCTTTGGACTCTTCATTATTCTCTTTCCACTCTTGTAAAATTTCTTCTCTGCTTTTACCTGTTTTAGCTATAGTCATTTCAACAGCAGCATCTTCAGGAAAAGGTTCATAAAAATCTTTAATTAAAGATGAAACTGAACCTTTTAAAGGTTTACCTTTTATACTATAAATATGCTCACTTTCATTGAAAGTTAGGTCTTTAAAGTTTTCTTGGATATTACTTATTACTGTTTGCATATTGCAAATGTAAGTAAAAATATTATTCTTCTACTTCTTTCTTAATTTTTTTTACACCTCTTACCATTCTCATTAAAGCTGCACCTAAATCATATCCAGCTCTAGGTAGGTTCTCTTTAAAAACTGACCAAAGTTCTGTAATAATACAAAACCCTATTACTATAATAGTTACTGTAAATTCTCTATGAGATATATTTGAAAATTGAAAACTCTTAATAAAGAATATACTCTGTATTAAGTAAATACTTAAAATGAATAAACTATAGGTTAAACCTTTAACTACAGATTTTCTAAGTTTTTCACTACTTATAGTCCTACCTAAAATATAAATATTATCTAAGATTTTACCCCAAAAAGATTTAGACTTTTCCTTTGTACTTTTCCTTTTAGTTTCTATATAAGAAGCATAGACTCCTGTTATAAAATCTAATACAAAAGCTCCTGATAAAAGAAGTAAAGCTTGAGAAGTTGTACTCAAAGAAGTCAAAGTTATTATAATAGGTAGAGCCATTAGTGTTGTCATGGGCTTACTAAAAACTACTTTAGCAGTTATAAAGATTTTAAGCATACAAGTTTCTAAAGTTAGAAAGTCATTCATAAGTTCTGTAGTTACTAATTCTCTAACAAAATTAAAATTTAATTTCATAACAAACAAGTAATAATATTAGTTTTATTATTAAAGGTGCAATTGCTCCTCCATAGCTGCCAAAGTTTACATCTGTTTGACTAAAAGGTACACCTTTTTCAGGGTCCATCTTTTTGTTTTCTCTATGCCAATTTATTCCATAAGTAATAAAAGCTCCTATGAATATTTGATAAAGTAAAGGAGTAGTTTCTAAGTGAGACATAAAAAGAAGTCCAGCTATAATAGGCAAAGCTATTGCTAAACTTAAAAAGAAATGTAAATAGTATCTTTCTGTTTTAAATTCTGGTTTAAAGAAATATTTAATATCAGTAAAATACTGAATTATGCCTTTTAATACAGGTATACAAGCTGAACAGGTTATTTCTACTTTTTTCATAATTTTTCTATTAAAGAGTTATATTTTAATCTGATTAAATTTCTACTTTCTTCTACTTCTAAAGGTACTTCTTCTCCTGTATCTATTCTTCTAATATAGTACCAGTCAGTCAGTTTTAATTCTTCATACTGAAGTTTCTTAAGTTGTTGTATTTCTTCTTCTTTTATTTCTTGTATCTCTTCTTCTGATAAAATATCTGCATGTTCAACTACCCCTTCATTTTCAAGGTAATTTATATACTCTTTATACTCTTGAGTACTTTCATCTTGAGAAAGCAGATTAATATGATTATCTACAATTTTGACAATGTTCCCTAACTTAGATATTTTATATTCCATATTTTTAATTTATTAAATAACTACCCATAAAATCTATTCCAACAATTGATGCATTTGCATTATTTGTAACCCACCATCTTAAACATAATGGTGTTGATGATGAGGGTAATTCTGTAGAAATTATTCTAACATCAACATCTGTTGTATTTAATCTATATGTTGTTATTTCTACAGAAGTAGAAGACAAACTTCTTATTCTTGCTAAATATAAATCTGTTGATAACGTATTTGCTGGAAAATTTGAACCTAAATCAGTAACAACGGCAATTCCTGCATTGTCATTATGTATAATACTCCAATTATTTGATGTTGATAATCTACAAAATCCTATTGTATTTAATAAGGTATTAGGTTCAACGTTTGTTTGAACACCGTTTGAGTTACTTATACCTACAAAACTTCTAATTCCAGAAAGATTCGCATTTTCATTACTTCCAAATTTTATATAAACATCAAATCCACTATTTAATGAGAAGTAATTTGGGGTTTGTCTAGTTTGAGCTACATTTCCAGCAACCGCTGTTGTTAATAAACCTAAAGAAGGTGTTCTTGTATATAAATTTGTATCTGAAAAATTTCTAGTAGTAGCTCCATTTATAGAATAAGCTATACCAGCAAGGGTTTGTGGCGTAGCATTTCCAAAAAGAGGAACAACTATGTATTTATTTTTTACAACAAATTTAGGTTCATTATCATTGTTATTTAACCAAGCATTAAAAATTGGGTCAGTTTCTGATAATAAATATCCTACACTTGCATGATTACCCCATCCAAAGGAGGTGTTCCAATTTGAAATATTTGTATTAGATATTGAACCAGCAGGACTTGCTGTAAATATAGGGTCTGTCTCAGCAGGAACTTGTCCTAAAGTTATATAGTTGTTAGGGTTACTTGCTGGGTAATAAGCATTTAAAGGATTTGTAGCTAACCAGGATTGGAATATAGGGTCTGTTTCACTAGTTAAAAATCCTGATAAAGGATTTCCAGCTAACCAGGTAGTAAACAGAGGGTCTATTTCTTCTGTGATACCTCCTCCTAAATTATCAGGTTTATTTCTAATAAAAGAAGGTCCTTCTGTAGCTAACCAATCTGCTTGTTCTTGAGATAGTAACCAACCTTTTCCTAACAGTTCCCAATAGAAAGTATTGGTAGGAACTATTCCATCATTAGGACTTTTACACTTGTATACATTTCCTTGATACCAAACAAGAGTACCTACAGTATATCTTGTTCCTGTACTATTGACATGTTTATTTGACCATTGAGTTGCAGCCAATGCAAAGCTTAGTAGACACTCTACTTTCTTCTTTAACCAATCTAATAGTTTCTTATCATTCATTTTAAAAAAAGCTCTTTCAGTAATACTCTGTCACTATCACCTAAAAATTAAATTTTTCAGTAGTATTCTGTTAAGTACCTCCTCAATAATATTTTCAGCGGTTCTCAATCATTATCACCTCAGAGTTTTATTTTATAATTATACATGTCTAAATCTTATAAAGCTGTCTTTCATAGTACCTGCACTTTCTTTACAGCTAAGTTGCATTTTAAATCTACTCAAAGGTACACTTAAATAATCTACTTCATCTACAGTTATTTTTATATGTAATTCTAAATAGACCATAGCAAATCTTTGAAAGTCTATTTCAGAAGTTCCTAATACAACTTGAGTTCCACTTTGACTTTTTTTACCTATACCTTTAGCATAAGGTCTTGGTCCGTGAACTAATGGAAATCTCAAATTAGAAAAAGAGCTTGCAAAATAATGCTCTTGTCCAAAATCAATTACACTACATCCTTGAGATAAAGCTATTTCAGAAGGTCTGTATGCAGGATTTTCTACATTAACTCTATACTTAGCTTTTTTAATTGTAGTCTCTGGAAATAAGTCTCCATTAGGTTTTTCTTTTGGATTAAAAGTATGCTTAATTCTACCAGGATGATACCTAGAAATTACTAATTTAGGTGTGTAATTTCTAATTAAATCAAAATCTTTTATATCTACAATTAGATTGTGAATATCTTCTACTTCATGTATTTGTACAGGCAATTCATCTACAGTACCTTCTAAGTGATTAGGGTATTCTATTAATCCTGCTACTACTCTAGGATTAGTAAAAGCTATAAATCCATTTCTTCTGTAAATAACATTCTCTGGTATTGTGTTAGTAACTAACTTAGGTAAACTTGAAAGTACTTTAGTTTCTTCTTGTCTCCCTTTTTTCCAACCAATATTTATATCTAAAGTATCTATTGTTCTTTGAAGTTCAGTAGGACTTAGTACAAATTTAGGAAAAAAATTATACTCTGCATCTGAATAATCTATACCAGCTACTATTAATCCAGAAGGATATGTGAAATTAGAAGGTAATAAACCTATTTCAGTAGGAGTTAAAGGTTCTCTCCATTCCCATTCAGTTCTTTCAGCTACACAATAAGCCAACATACCTTTATAATAAGTGTATGCTAAATTATTATTTTCTCCTAAATCTGCTAAAACAGCCTGAGAAGCTTTATGAGTTTTTACATCTAAAGGTAATTGAGTGCTAACTCTAATACCTACTATACTATCATTAGAGTTCATTAGATTAATTTTTTAAATTTAAAGTATAAACTACTTATAGACTGAGGATTGATAGATACAAACACTACTAGATTTAATGAACCAATATAAGAAATGGTAAATTCATCTGTAATGTCATTATTCATACTATCTTGTAAAAGAAAATTAATAGCTTCAGTAGGAGTTATTGCAAAAACAATTCTACCTACAGTAGTATAATTTACTATATGACCTGCTTCAAATGTAGAAAAAGGTAAGAAAGGTTTAGTATTTAAGTAAGGTAGAGTTATTAAAGGTAAAACATCATCTACATTTTCTGAAACATCTGTTAGTTGCCAATAGTATACAGTACTATTAGCTTCTAATTCTGCTAATTCTTCAGTAGGGTTAATACCTAAATTTCTCATACATTTAGAGATTTTAATAAATTTATATTTAGTATTAATATAATCTTTTTCTTCTTGGTCTACAACTAAAGATAAATCTTTATAATAAAAACTTAAATAATAAGTAGCTAAAACTCTTAATATAACTTCTTTAAAAGAAGTTGAACCATAGATTTTTTCTTTAGTTAAAGCACATAGTACCTCATCATTAAAATCACAAGCTTGATTGTTAGTAATAGTATCAATATATAATTGATACTTAGGAAAATTTAAAGAGTTAAAAGCTAAAGCTTTAGAAAAGCTATTTATATAATCTTCACAGTCATTACATTCTTCACAATCTTTACAAGGAGTGCATCCACAAAGGACTTTTTCTACTTCATAGAGAAAAGAAAGTAATAGATTATTATAGTATTTAATAAGAGGTACTGTTTCAATTTCTTCTCCTACTTGGAGAATAATACTGTAGTTTCCATCTTGTTTAAAATTTAAAATAGCAGTTTGATTAGCTAGCAATGTTCCTACTTTTATTTCAGTAGTCTTATCACAATCTATTTTATTAATAGTGTATGCCATAGCAGTAGACTCATTATTAGTCAAACTATGTACATCTTTGATGTTTGTATAAGTATAGTCTAAAGCCATTTTTATTATTTTGTTTCAAATATACAAAAAAGAAAAACACCCTTTATAAAAAAGGGTGTTTTTTATAACTTATCTATTATCCTATACCATCTTTAGTGGCATCAGCAGGAGCAGCTTCCACTACAGCAGGATTGACACTAGCAGCAGCAGCATCATCAGCCAAAGGCTCAAAACCATTACCAGCTACAATTGCATCTAACAAAGCCATTAAGCTTGTTCTTGTAGTAGTTTCTGTTGCTGGATAAGCAAAGATTGTACTAAGAGCATTTTCATACTCCTTCCAACCTGACTCAGATTTTTGGAAGTACTCTAGAATAGCTTGGTCATACTTAGTTCCATCTACAGCTAAAAACTCAATAGTGTTTCTAGCAGTACCTGTTACATCAGATAGTACATAAGGTCCTGAACCTGCCCATCCTGAAGCCATGTATTCTTTGTCTTTAATGTTAGAACTAGAACCTTCTTCAAAAGCTACCTCTTGAGTTGTAGTTACTGTTCCTCCACAAGCAAATCCTTCTACTAAAGAAGTGATAATTACAGTTTCTAGGAATTTGTGGAAACCTAGATTTACTTGAAACCATGCTCCAATTTTAATTGGCACACTAGTCATAGTAAAATCTGTAAAGAATTTATCAGCTACATCAGTTTGAGTGGCATTGTAAGCTATCAAAGCTTCTACATCTGCTACTGACATTACTTCTCCAAGTGTATAACTTTGAGATAAAGTAGTCACTACTGCATCATCAATAGCTTGTCTAGCTATAGGTTGAGCTATAAGCAAGCCTTGAACATCAGAGTTAATCTCTGCAACCACAAGCAAAGTAAGGTTATTAGAATCATAAGAATCACATCCTTCAGCACAATCATCACAACAACCTGTTTTAACCACATAAGTTTTTGTGTATTGATTATGACCTTGTATTCTGTAAATTCTAGAGTTTCTAAACTCTACTTTTACTCCATAGTCTGTATCACACTTGGCATCATATCCACCTACTTTTTGAATCATAGGTCTTCCTGCTGAGTGAGGTACAAAAGTATAAGCTGTTATACCTTTCTTCTGGATTAGTTGCCCTGCTGATTGTCTAATATCTTCTAAGGTGGAACTTCCTGTTCTATCAATACCTACAGCAAAGTAGAACTCTCTAGGAATAGGAGAAGTAGCAGCACCAAATGAGATGTTAGTATTAGCATCAAAAACACCAATTTGTCCAGGAGCTAATGCTGATATGTTATTTCCAGCAGCTAGAGCAGCTTGATTACCTCTAGTCACAAGTACTGAAAAAACATCATTGTTTCTATTACTCATAATTTTTTAATTTAAATTAACTGATTAAAATTCAATTTGTTCATTTTTATCTGATAGTCAGAGGTTTGAACTTGACCTGATGCAAGCATTACAGCTATATCCACAATTTCTCTATGAGTGTGTTCTGGAAGTTCACAATTTACAGAACCATTTAGAGTTGCTCCTGATGGGTGCAAGTAAGTCCCTGAACTAAAGTCTTGGGCATTATGCATGTAGGCTCTTTTACGGATATATGTTAATTTTGCATCTTCAATTGTAAATGTCCCATCTAGTTGAACTTGAATACCATTTTGGTTAAAAGTTCCTACTACTTCTCTCCAATTATAATTGGAATTATCAAAAGGACTTTTTTCAAATTCATCATCACTTTGTTTTATAAGCACCCTTACAGGTTTACTTAATGGACAGTCTCCTTTTCTCAAGACTACTGTACCTTTAACAAAATGTTGATAATTTGAAGGTAGAGCTATAGTGTTGTTTACTATAGGTGTAGATATGTCAGACACTACTACACTTCTAATATCATCAATAGTTCTTTGAGAGGTTTCAAAACCTAAGTTATTCTTAACTCTAGGCTCTGCTATTACTTTTACAAATATTCCTTCTGCTTCATTCAATAACCAGTCAATCTCAGGAACTAGATAGTTCCTGTTTACTTGACTGTCAGTTTTATTGTACTTCAGCTTGAAGTCATAATGCATCTCTCTGATTAACATAATTAGTTATTAACTTTACTGATTAAAATTAATTTTAAATCTTGATTGTCAGGTCTACACAAGTATTCAGCAGCTTCTGTTACACTACCTCCTAAACTATCATCCATGTATAGAACTCTGTGACCTTCTTTTCTCAAGATACTTTTTTGTAAAGCCTCTAAAATAAGAGCATGAGCTGCTGTTTGTTTAGCATCTGCATTTACATATCTTAAGAACTCTTCAGCATCTTTCTTGATAATTTTATCCATTTCAACAGTAATGAAAGAAGCACTTTGACCTTTTAAGTTCTTGTCTCCTAAAATCATTCCTATTTGAATTTTCTTCTCTAAAGATAGAGTTGCAGCAGCAATGATAGCAGAGTTTTGAATTTCAACTTTACTAGCTAAAATTTCAGTTTGCTCCATTTCACTAAAGATTACGTGAGTAGCATCAGGAAATAGACCTTCTTCATATTCAGCCATAGAATTAGCTACAAATCTAGAAGCTTTAGCTATCTTATATTTGATGTAATTCAAAGGTTGATTAATATCAAGGAACATTGTTGCATTCTCTAGCTTCAATACTGATAAAGGAGAGTCCCAAAAAGGGTGTGGTTTATCTGTATCATAATTATCACTTAAATCATAATTGATACCCTTCTCTTCTTTTAAAGCTTCTATCTCTTCTTGAGTCAAGCCTGTGGAATACTTAGTAGTATTTCCATCAACTAAAGCTTGTAATTTCTTAGGTCTTGTAAAACTTTCTGGTCCTGTTTTACCATGCCATTTCTTAGTTTCAATTGGTCTAATTTCAACTAAGGTTTGTTTTGTAGGTAGTACTGTTTTTTTAGCTACTACTTTTTCTACTTTAGTTGCAACTTCTGTTACAACCTCTTCTGTTTGAGTTGTAGCTTCTTCTACAACTGCTGTTTTAGGTCCTGCCATAATTTATTTCTTTTTAATTATTTAGCAAATATATAGTTTATTTTTAAAATAACCTACCCTAATTAAAGGGTAGGTTTTTATATTCTTATTAGTTTCTAGCAAGAATAAGCTCTCCACATTTAGTAACATCATGGATATGAATACCACAAGATTTACCAACATGCATTTCATAGTAGTCTCCAGCATGAGCCATCTCTCCACCATTACTTGGACCATAAGGACCCACCATACCTCTTACATAACCAAAACTAAATGAGTCTTGCTTATTCATAATTTTGATGTTGGACTTATTAGCTTCTCCAGAAAAGTCTAGGAAAGTGATACGCTGAGATTCTACAGGGAAACCTGTTACTTCATCAATCTCAAAGTTCAATTCTCTATCATCATAGATAGGGTTGTGAATTAACTCTAAAGATGAACCATTAGCCATGTTGTATTTAACAAACTGATAACCTGCCTCTAAAGCATTAGTGTGAACACTAGAAGCTACTTTGTTTGTATATACTTCAACATTTTTAATGAAACCAGATTTATTTTGCCAATCTTGGATAGCTCTATGGAATTGAATCATTCCATACTCTCCTGTAAAGCCTTTAATCTGTCTTCCTTTTCCAGGTTTAACTCTAGAATAGAAAATATCTTGTAAATACTCCTCAATCAATCTAGCAGAAAGATGAGAATACTTATGTTGATGAGAATCTTCAAGTTGTTCTTGAACACCAGGTCCCATTCTTACAGGTCTACCATTTGCACCAAGAACTGTTTCAGCACTTCTTGAATACCAGTAACCTCTTTCAATTTCTCTGTACCATTGTTGCCAGTACTCTACTTCAGCATAACGCATCCAGCTTCTATGGTATTTACCTTTTGAGTCTGGGATACCTACAGATAAAACTTCTTGTGAAGCATAATCTGTAATTCTGTATTCTTTTCTGTATTTAGACATCTTGTTTCTGAAAGCAATTGGCATACTGAATACAGTAGAACCAGATTGTTCAGCAGCTTCTTCATACTGAGAGAATAATTTACCCCATTGTTGACCAGGTTTCAAATACTTAACAGGCATAAATGCTTGTGGGTCATCTGAGTTCATTCTTACAATGTACACAGTTCCATCTCCATGTTTAGTACCTTGTTGTTGAATACGCACTTGGAATTTCTTGTTAGAAGTTCCTGGACTCAATACATCTCCTGGAAGATACCAGTTTTCATCAAGTTTTAACTTGAAAGTATTCTTGAATTTACCTGGAGTAGTATTACTTTCAGGTTCTACGTTTTCAACCACAATTAAGGGTCTAGTATTAGCTCCTTTTAATTCCCACTCCCATTCAGTTGAAGTTATAGTCTCCTCTGTTTTGGAATTACCCATTAACAAAGAGCTTAGTGGATTATCAGAATAATAATTTTCACTAGAAAATAATTTATCCATTTCTCCAATCAATCTAGCAGGTTTGGTAATCAGAGCTTTACCTAAATGATTTTGTTCTGTCATGTTGGCAGCCCAAGTCATTTCTTTAGTAAGCAACTTACTTCCTAATGTAGCCATAATTTTTTAGAATTAATTAATTAATAATTTTTAGTTTAACCTATCAGCCAAACTCTTTTTTACTTTGTGTGAACTTCCAGAAGAATTAACTTCTTTATTTACTCCATTTTTAGCATTTTGTACATTGTCTTTAATTCCTTTACTATAAGCAGTAATGGTTGCATTACTGATAGAACTGAAATCAAAATTAGACTTTACCAATTTAGCTAAAAGAATGGAAGTATCTTTATTTGCCATAGCCTTAAAAAGGTCATGCTGCATTTGTGTAATTAATCTACCATCTGTTAATTGAACAGTTGGAGTAGATATGTAGGCAGGAAGTTCTTTTTTATCTTCTGCATTGAAAACTAATCCTTTTATATTATCTATAGCAGATAAGGTTTCAGTTAACTCTACTTTATGTTTTTTAACATTTTCTTTCTGAGCATTAGTATTAGCTTCTGCTGCTACTATTTGAGCAGCTTCTTTATCTGCCTGAGCTTTAGTAATCTTTGCAAAAACTTTTTGAGACATAGCCTCTAGCTTATTAGCATCTTTCAAGTTTTGCACATGGGTATCAATATACTCTTGGTCATACTCCTGATTTCTTAAGTCTGTTTCTATAGCTAAGATTTGATTAGCTTCCACAGTCATATCAGTATCTTTATTTATAGGTGCAGTAGCATTTGAAACTAGAGTTTTTAAATACTCTCCAACATTACCTCCTTTAGAAGCAATCTTTAAAAGACCTTTACCTTCTTCAGGTAAGTCTTCAATCATACTGTCAATTTCTCTTTCAAGAGAAGTTTCCCAACCTGTTACAGTCAATTCTTCAGCTAATTCATCTGTAAGCTCTTGGTTATCTTCTAATTCAAATTCTACTAGTCCTTTTTCTTTTAGAAGTTCTAAAGCATGTTTAGGAGTACTTTTTCCTGTAGCAGTTGCAGAAGTTTCAGTATTAGTACCTTCTCCAGCATCATCTTCCTCTTCACTTTCTTCAGAAGTTACTCCTGGAATAAAATCTCCAAAAACTTCTCTTTCTAAAGCTTCTTGGTCTGCAATTTCTTTTTGCTTGGCTTCTTCTGTTGTCAAATCTCCTTCTTCAGATGCAGCAGTTACTACTTCTTCTACAGTAGTTCCTGTTGCCACTTCTTCAGAAGCACTCATAAAAGCTTCTGCTGAGTCAAAAGTGTCAAATCCTTCAAATACATCTTGTCCTTTTTCCATGATGGTACAAATTTAAGGTTAAATATTTAATATATGCAAGATATAAATTTAGTCTACTACACTTTAAGTGTAATAGCTTTTTTATACTTTGCTAACTTTATTTGCTATTTCTTTAGCCTTTAAGTTATTCTTTTCTTTATCATCTGCCATTTTATGTTCTAAAGCTCTATTTTCTCTAGCCTCTTTAGACATAGCTATTTTAGCATTAACTCCATCTCTAGCAATTTCTAAAACATCTGGAACTCCATCTTCATCTGCATCTTTATTAGTATCAAAACCTGTAGAGAAAATAGCTTGTTTTTGTATTTCAGTTTTTCTTCTTTCAGTTTCTTTTAATACAATTTTTTCTTTTTCTCTTTCATGTTCTAAGGCACTTTCATCTCTTTCTTTTTGAGCTTCTTCTGCTTTGAATTTTCTATCTGCTTGAGCTATAGCTTGCTCTTTTTCAAATCTCATTTGTTCTCCTGCTAACAAGCTTTCTTCAGCTTCTTGAATACTATCTTGTCTTATAACTTTAAGAACATCAGATAATTCAATTTTTTGATTTTGCATTGCTGCATGAGCTAGAGTACTAATAGTTTGTTGTATTTGTTCTGACATAGAACTGTCTTCCATAAACAAACATAAAGTACTACTACTAAGCATATTAATATCTAAGTTCAATATCTCATTAGACATATCATCTAATGCATAGGTTAGAACTTTCTTATCTGAATCACTATAAGCAACTTTAGATAAGTCAAGTAAACCTTGCATTACATTTCTTTTAATACAAGCATGTAAATCAAAATAAGGTTCAAGCATGTGAGAAGTCTGAACTAAATTTTGTTGATTATTACCTACTCTTTCAGATACAGCAGTTTGTCCTAATACAGGGTCAGTAACTCCAATACATTTACCACACTTCTGGTCTAAGTATTCAGCTAACTCAATATATCTGTTAATATCAGAAGCTAAAGATAAATCTAAAGTTTTTGCAATAGTATTTACATCACTTTGAGACATACCTTCTTCATCTGGATTATACCACATAAAAGGTGTACTCTCAAAGAAATATTGCCATTTTTCTAAATCAATTCCTGAATCAGAAGGTATAGCATTAATGTTCATTAATATCTTTTTACCTTTATCTGAAGCTAATAAAAGTTCAAGTCTAAACATTACTATATTATAATAGTACTGATAAACTTTCATTCTATCCATTGGAGAAGTAGGGCTAGAGTTTAAGTTATCATAGATGGCTCCATAATAAGGTAACTTAGAGGTGTAGATATTATCTAGGTCTTTGAATTGCCCTTCAACTGGCTGCATATTTTTATAAATATCTGCTCCAATTTTATATCCTTCATATACTTCTGGTATCCATTCCCATTCTATTTTAATGTCTCCATTAGCTTTGTTTAAAGTATAGGTCTCATCTACTAAAAGTTTAGTTTGAATTAAACCATCTTTATCCATATAATCTAACCAACCTATCTTTCTTAGGGATTTGAATACTGCATGCTTTACAGAAATAGTATGAGCATCTTGATTGTCATATAAATCTCTATCATCTTTAGACCAATCAAAGAAAGCTTCTTCAAAAGAAGCACTAGCTTGGTGTTCATAGTTTTTGTAGATACTATCTAATTCAGTATTAGTTAGTTTAAAAGTTTGAGCTATTTCAGAAGGAGACATTCTATACTCAGCTATAGCCCAATTTCCATCTTCTATATACTCAATATCAGAAGATTTATCACAGTAAAATCTTAAAGGGTTTACTACTTTTAATCTAGGTTCTCCTCTTACAATACCCATCCAATAGATTTCATAAGCAGAAAGTAAAGCATGTTTCCATCCTAAATTAAACTTTTTTCTGATGTCTTCTTTCTTAATTAAGTAGTTTGTTAATTGTTGACCTTGTACCTCTGAAGGGTCTTGATGGTCTCTTAACATGTATTTTCTAGTTTCAACAGGAGTTTTAGATTGTACTTCACTAGCTATCTGTTCTTCAATCTCTTGCCTTTGTTGAGGAGTAAGTGAGCCTTTAAGTTGCTCTTGGTATTTTAGTTCAATCTCTTTTTCAATTGGACCCATAATTTGATTAAGTACATACTCTCTAATCAAATTAGTTTCTTCTGTTTCTTTTCTAGTAGTAGCTTCTTTATTAGTAGCTATAAGTTTATAGCCAAAAGGTCTTCTCATTTCCATACCTAATAAAGCCTTAATTCTATAAGAAGAAATGTCTTTATTAGTCATACTAGCAGGAAGTTCTCCTTGCTCTGCTCCAAAAGGAGTACATACATACTCAAAATCTGAAAGGTCTATAATATTATTAAATAAATCATAGTTAACCTTCATTCTTTTATACTCTGAAATACCTCCATACCCAGCATTATTAAAACTAGTATGCCCTGTATAATGATTAATTTTCTCTTTATACCAAGCAAAGTCATGTTCTTCTTTTTGCTTACGAGTAAGTCTTTCACTATTGTAATTCTTACTTTCTGGAGATACTACATTCATAAAATACTAAATTAAGTTACAAAAATATAAAAATATTTTAATTAAAAAGAGATTTTTTACTATTATTCTTTTTAAAAGCTTTATCCATCATTTTAACTAACTGTTTAGCTTTCTCATTTGGTTTAGCTTCTTTACCATATTCTTTACCTAGCATATCTTCCTGGTCTTGGAACATTACTTGCATAAGTGCCATAACCCTATCAAAGTTACCTTTTCTATTGTAAGCAATAAGCTCTTCTAATAAACCTATAGAATATATTCTATCTAGGTTTCTAATAGGTTGACCATCATCATTAAAATCTACAGTTTGTAATAACCAATCTTTAATATACTTTTCTCCAGCATCTTTAAGTTGGTCAATCATGTGACAACCATAAATTCTATTTACTTTAGAATTTTTAACATTTTTCTTAATAACTTCATCAGGTTGATAAGCTAAAAATTCTAATTGCTTTCTTCTTCTAAAATAATCTTTAACATGGGTAACTTCATTTTCATGCATAATTGTAGTATTATACAATTCTGCAAATAATCTAGCTACATAATTACAATCATCAGCTTCTTGAGGTCTACCTATATACTCAGCTACTATAATCCTTTTTGTAGTTTCTCCTATAATTACAGTTTTAAATACATAAATAGCACAAAGAGAAGTTCCTTTATCCTGTCTATATGGGTCATATCCAATTTTATAAGCTCCTTTTTGAGGTTTTACAGATGGATATTCATAGATGACTGGACATCCTTTTAAAGATGTAGTTTCAGGTTTCATTCTAAAAATAGGTTGAGCTGTACCATCTAAGATAGGTTCAGCTACAACTGCTTTCTTAGTTCCATCATAATATAGGTTTACAGGAGTAGCTTTAATAGCTTGAAGATTATTACTTCTTACATACTCTAATTGTTTTTTAAGTTCAAGTATAGGAAAGTTGTTAGTAGAAATTAAACCAAAAGCTTCAAAAGGTCCAAGAGGTTTTTCTTGCATTCTACCTTGTAAGTCAGTAGAAGTTGCTCCATTATCTAACCTTAATTTTCTAACTGCAAGTTCAGCTTGTTTAGCACCTTCTTTATTAGAGTTACCTTGATTATCATAGTAACCTTGCATGTTCCAATTTACAGGGTGGAAGAAACCACACTTAGTATCCTCACTATCTTCATCCCAAACATTTTGAAAAGGAAGTAAACCATAAGCTAAAGGTCTACTGTGCATATCAGCATAATCTGCTGTACCTCCTTCCATATCTCCAGAAGTACCAAAAATAGTGATTAATCCTGTCTTAACTTCTCCAGACATTACACAGTCTTCAGAAGCTTTATAAGAATCTTTAAGTAATCCAGGAGTACCAAAAGAACCAGACTCTTCAAAGATTAAATCATAAGCATTTTTACCTCTGGCAGCATCAGGATTATCTTGAAAAGTAAGAGACATAATCTCTGACATAAATCCTACTTCTACAGGTACACCATTTTTCATCTCTAAAGTAGATGCTTTAAAGTGTCCTTTAGATGCTTGATTAATAACATCTCTAGGATAATTCCAAGGAGTATGCTGACCTATAAAGTTTATGTAATTATTAGCCATTGTAAAAATACCTTTAGGATAGAGGTATTTTTTATCTTCAGCTCCAAAAATAGTAGCTAAGTTAGGTCTAGTTAAGTAATTAACTACTGCAACAGAAGCATTTTTAAAAGAGTACCCTCTCTGTCTAGACTTACCTACAATTAAATTATATCCTCCAAAAAGATAATCAGGTTCTATTTTAACCTCTAAATGTAGACTATTGAATATTTTTAAGGCAGCTAGTAGTTGTTCTGCATCCTCATACTGATATATCTTTTCAGCTTCTTCAGGAGCAATTAATCCACAATCTAAAACTCCATTTCTAGCTATTTCTCTGGACCAATAATAATTATAATCTCCATCCCAAAAGTCAGGAAACTCTACTACTTTACTTCCTTTTTTTACTGCTCTACTTTTTCTTCTAGTAGCAGGGTCTGAATCATCTTCTTCTACTTTAGAAATAGGACAATAATTAAGATAAAAATAATGGTCTCCTGTAATTCTAACTCCTCCTACACTATAACCATGTTTACATCTTCTTCTCTCTTCTTGCCAAAAAGCATACCAATCTGGAGAACCTTCTGGGTCAGCACAGTAGTAGCCATACTTTTGAAAATTCAAAGCAGCTTCTCTAAAAACTCCTGAGTTTATCCAAATACCATCTGGATTTCTTACTGAACCTACTATACTCATAAATTATAATGTATCTGGACTTGCAAAAACACTAACAACTTTTTGTCCTTTAATTTTTACACTCTCAAAAATCTCATTGTTTACTTTCTCTTCAATTGTTACTAAGTTTTGAAGAACTCTTTCTGTATCATTTAAAGCCATTGTTATGTCTTTAGGTTTATACATAGGATTACCAGTCTTAATATTTAAACTGTTCATATCAAAAGTGTTGAAAAACTCTTCTAATTTCTTAGCTGCATTGAAAGCTGAAAGATAGTAACTATAAGTACTAGAAGCTTCTTTTTGAAACACATGTAAAGCTTCTATACCTTTAGCTATCAAATCATCTGGAGCATATTCTTCATGTCCCATAACATCTACAGATAACTTTTGATGTCTTATCTCTTTAGCATATCCTCTATAAGGATTAGTTTTTTTAACTGATACCATAAATTCAATATAAGTGAACTCATTAGTAGCATTAAATTTTCCAGGATTAGTATCTCTTTCCCAAATTTCTCTAAATGGGGAAATCATTAAAGATTCTACTGTAGGTTTTACAACCTTATTCTCTATGGTAAATAGTAAACTCATTATTGTTCTTTTAGATTGAAATACTCTGCATAATCTTCTTCACTTGTATTTTTTATATTAGGATTTACAAGTAAAGTTAAAGACCTTCCTCCAATTAAATTATACTTAGTATATTGTTGTTTTACTTCTTCTTCTTTAGATTCTTTTAATTTTACTTCTCTAGTACCCCAATCTCCTAATGATTTTATCCAATCTTCAATAATTCTATGGAATAAAATTTGACCAAAATCATTTGTTTCAAAAACAAATTCTTTATTACTTACTTCTGAAAATATATTTTCTAAAAATATTACTTCTAAGTCTTGGTAAGTATTTTGTGTAGTTAACTTAAAGTTTTTCATAATAATCCATATTTTTTAGCATCAACTTCATTTTTATTTTTCTTTTAACTGAAATTTTCTATTAGTTTTTATACAAAATTTTTAATATTATAGAATAGTAATCTCTATTTTTTAGTCTACCTTCTATATACTGCAATTCTATAGTTTTTATTTCTAATAAAGATAGTTTTTTAAACTCTTCATATAATATTAAATACTCTGAAAGTTTAATCCAGTAATTCTCTATTACAACATAATTACTACAGAAATAGTTTTTATTTTTAAGATGCTTTTCATTAGGGTAATTGCTTTGAACAGATTCTTTTTTAGTTATATTTGTTTGAAAGTGCTTAAGCAGTACATCTGTATTTTTAGATATATGTTCTTCTTCTAAATATTTCATAGTTATTTTTCTTCTATTAGTTCAAACTTTAAATTACCAAAACCATCTTTTGTAAACTTATATTTAGTATCTTTTTTAAATAAGTTATACAATCTTTTTTCAGTCTCTTTCATAGGTCTCCCTAGCATAGCTTCTACTTCAGCTACTTTTTCTGAGTCTTTCATACTACTTAACTTTAAATATTGCTACTGACCTGTTTAACCAACCTTTCAAGAACTTACTTAATTTTCTATTAGCTCTAACTAATTGATTATAAGTACTATTTCTTTGATTATACAAACACTCTTCACTAACGTATTGCATTTTTTCTCTAGTTGCTGGACCTATAATACCATCTTGAGGTACTCCTGCACACTTCTGCATAATCTTAATAGCTCTCATATTACCCATATTATAGGCAGTATCAAAGTACATAAGTCTAGCTTCAAGAGGTAAAATAAAAGCATTGATTGCTCTATAATATTTAGTATATGCTAAAGCAGCAGCTTCTTCATAAGTAGTATTTTTAAAATCATCAAAGTTTTTAAAGATACCTAAGTTAGCATTATAAGCTATTCCCCATAGAGTCCAACCCCCTGTATCACCAGATACTTTATGAAGATTGCCTCCTGCTTTAGGATTAGGCACACCTTCCCAAACTAATGTTTTATTAAAGATATTTTCTTTAAAATACTCAAACTCTTTTTCTACTGTAGGATTTGCTTTTGCTAATCTTACATAATCTTCTATTTTTAATTTAGACATTAGAATCTTGTTTTAATTCCTACTATTTTTAATTCATCCTTAGTTCCATCCATATAATGAACATGAATGTACTTAGTAATATCTTGAGTATTACCTGTAATTTGCTTAGGTATTTCCCCTGACTTATATACTACCTCTAAAGTTTTAGTTTCAGAGTTGTATTTCATTTTTGTACAACCACACGAAGCTGTAATATCTTTTATTTCAGGTATGTTGTAAGTTGCTTGAAATCTAATTACTTTAGAAGAGTTCTTTTTTATTCTTCCAAAATTTACTTCTTTGCTCAACCAATAGTTTTCCATTTTAATACTGATTTAGGTTTTCAATTCTTTTACTTTCTTTTTTATCTTCAAGATATTTTTTATGATGTTCCCATTGCTCTTTGTTCATCATTATAGGATAACAAGGTTTATCACAAGCTTTATTTGCCATTTGTAAAGCAGTAGTTTCACAACCACATAACTTGCAAGAACCTCTATCATAACAATCTCTGTCCATGACTTCAATTCTCCATTCAATCTGCTCTCTTATATGCTTTCTCATAAGAAAACTTAAATACTTATTATAGTATATAAAATATCTATAATTACCTAACAGATATGCAAATATATCATTTATTTTTAAATTACTTTTCATCTTGATTACTTTTAATCTTTCTTAAATTATCTAACAAAGTCATAGATTTAGGAAATAGCCCTTCCTCTCTGGTACTCTTTTCTACCATTTTAGCTTGATTCTCATACCAAGCTTTCCAAAATAAATATTCCTGTATATTTATCCACTTAACTCTTTTAGACATTTTTATTACTGCTATGCTTAGTTAAATATTTTTCAAACATTTCTTTTTTGGCAAAGAAGAACTTACCATCTATTTTTAAATCTTTGAATTGTTGTTTCATATTATTTAATACACTCTCTATTCTTTTAGGGTATACTAGAAAAGTCCCAAAAGAACTGAGCCTTACAGTCTTAAGTTCCCCACTTTCCATTTCTTTTCTAACATTAAGAAATGGAGTGGTACAACTCAACTTAAACTCTTCAAAATCTACACCAGGATATTTATGCTTTACTTTCTCATAAAATTCCTCAATCAAAACTTGATTTTCTATTCTCATTTTTCTAGTATAATTTTAGAGCCTACTATAGGAGGCATAAAACATTCTAAAAGTTTATTCATCTGATGAGAGGTAGCTTCAAATAAAACAAACTCCCAATCAATTTCATGGTAACTAGTACCTTCTCCACTTTGAATAGGCATCAAAAAGACATGATGCTCTTTATGCAACTGCTCAATTTTACCTACACCAATCTCTTTAATAGCTTGACAAAAGAGGATTCTTTCCATGTTCTGCATAGGTAATTGCTGTCTTAGATTAATCTTGTTTCCCATCTTTCTTTATGATTTTAAAATTATAAACTTGCTCTTTATTAGTCAAAGGATAAAAATAACTTTTTAAACTAAGAACTTGATGTAGATTTTCCTCTAATACCCCTTTATTCTTAAGAGTAGTTAAGTGATTAGTTAAACCTCCATCTGACATACCTCCTAACTTAGCTTTAGCTATCTTTCTAAAAGTAGTTCCAAATCTATCTACTTCTGCATGCTCTCCTTCAAAACTTAGAAATACACTTAACACATCTATTTCTCTAGGACTTAATACTTGACTTGCAGGTAGGAAACAATTCAAAATATTCAAGTGTGTTTTATAGAACTCTTCTGGTTCTAAATCTTTTACTATTTTTCCAAAAATTTTACTCATTACTCTTTTGCTTTAAATTCATAACATTTTGTTTGTAGTGCAAATGGATGCAACTTAGCTTCCATTGATATAGGTGCTTCTTTTTCAGCACACTCTTCATAAAAATCTATAAACAAATCTACTAAATGCCCCATAAGATAAGCTTCATTCTCATCATTTTTCAAGTCAGCTTTTACACCTATAGTCCTATAAAGCTTATTCTTTACATGAACCATTTCATGGGCTATGGTCCCATAAGTCAATCTATTGCCTGTCAAGTAAGGATTTATCACTAAATAAGTACAATTGAACTCATGCCCTTCATTAACAATATCTTTAACATTGCCATACACAGTAGTTGCAAAAATGTACTCTCCTTCTTTCCATTGCTCTTCTGGACACCCCTGCTTAGTAAACTCTTCATTAATCTTATCCCTATCATCACTTATAATAAAGCATAATTGAAAAGGATAAATTGCTAGTTTTTGATACTTTACATAAAACATTATTTCTCTCCTATAAAAGTTGCTACTCCAGTTTCAATATTCACTAAATAATCTCCTTCATCAGGATACATTCTTTCAGACTCTGCTTTCCAGCTTTCAATCCTACCTTCCTCTCTCTTTTCATCAAAAACCTCTTCAGGGTCTAGAGTACCTATATAAGTAGCTCTTTCCTTGTACACATAATTTCTTCTTAGAGTCTTACCTGAAATAAACACATTACCTGAGCCTACTTCTTCATTAGTAATAAAGGTAACATTTTGGGTACCTCCTTGTAACTCTTGAGCTGTATCTTCTGCCATAATTAAATATTTTTCTTTACAAAGTTAATAATTAAATTTAAACAAAAAAGCTATTTATAAACAAAAAACTTTAAAAAACAAAAAACTCCCTAAAATAGGGAGTCTTAAGTAGCAAAACAAGTAATCAATCTATGAAACAAAAAAAGTCAGGGATTCTGGTCAAAATTTACAATTCAAATTTAAGGGAAATTTTCCACATAAAAAATTTTTTGGTATAATTTTTTTGGACAAATTTATTAAGAGTGTGAAGTACCTTGCGCTAATACCCTCACTCATTCAAAGTAAGTATAATACCCCCTGTGCCTTGCAGATAAAAGAAAATCTCAGGCAGCAATAATAAATCTTTTCATGCTGAACATAGCTTGAAGAGTACTCAGGGTAGGTCTGGACTGTGAACAAGTGTTGACTTTGTACATCAACATCACAGTTCTCAACCTGCTTACTCAAGGGTTAACATGTATCATGTATAAGTATAATGTACACACACTATACATATAAAACATATATGCGCAAAACCCTCACTCATGTATAACTAATTTAATGCTTTGCCTGTTTGCTTAAATGGAAACAGGAATATATTATGGACATAGTTGCTTTAAAAGAAAAGCTAGGTGTTAAACATTTAGAGCTTGCTTATTTAACTGATGCAGAAGGGAATAGACAAATAGACCCTACTACAAATGCTGAAACTAAATGGCTAAAACATTGGGACAATGATAGAAGACAAGCTATCCTTATCCATGAGGATACTGCCCTAATGATTAAGAAAGACCCTGCAAATGTTACTAACCTAGGCACAAAACCTGCTGTAACTAAATCTGGAGCAGGAGGAGAATATATCATGCATGTTGTGATAAACTACACAGCTCCAGCAATAGTGATATAACACTCATAACCAAGCACATACCAGTGCTTGGTTAACTTTTTACTTCAATACTTCCTCTAAAAACCCTCACTAATTAATAGATTGTAATTACTTTACTAATGTATTTATTTTTTAGTTAAGGTAATTGACTGTAAATAGTTTAGAATGAGTGTGTTAAGTGTGTGCTTAACCATCTCCTACCATATTCTACACACTTTTACAATCACTAAAAACACAATCATTTACTTTAATAGCCTTTTTATAACTAGACTATTAATCTATCATTTACTAATTTTAAATTTATTATATATGTACACAAACATTAGCACAACAAGTTATCCTAAAACATTAATCATTAGAAATACTTTAGGAGGTATGATATGGCAAATATACCATGTCCACAATGAAGAAGAGGTTAAAATATTAGCTGCAAATGCTGATAGTAATGGCTTTCAAGCTATAACTTTAGAAGATAAAACAGATGATATAGAGACTTTCCCTGGTTGGAGAGAAGAGTGTAGTGATGCTTTAAAAGCAGTATTATCTTAACCTATAAACTAGTAGAGTAATATTGTGGTATCTCTAATTATTCAAACCATAAGGAATAAACTAGTTTATCTTAATCTTAAATGAACACCTGCAAGAGTGCTATTACATGTTATCTATTACAGTAATACTTGCAGGTCTTTCTATAGTATAAACTCTATCCAATTGTAGGTAATTGAGTTAACACATAAATATTTGTGTCAGTTAATCTGCAAGTTGTAATTACATACATAAAAATAACAATTTAACACTCTGACTTATGCTAAGAGTGGTTGTGCTGATGGTACAATTAAGACAGCAAGTAGTAGCTATGAAGTGCAAATCGTATGGAGCTATAATCTACTAAAAAACTTAATAACTTCACAAGTCATTGAGTGCACCAGTTTCTTTAAGCATAAAGATTAAATTCGGTATTATAGCAAGACCTGATAACAGATATGTGATTCAGTGAGTTTTATATTACTTAAAGTTTTAGGTGTAAAATGCAAATTTAAACTCTATCCAATTGCAGGAAGTGACAAACTATTCATAGTACAACTATTGATTTAGATGTATTAAGGATGTACTTACAGTAATGATATTTTACAATCAAGGTGCAACCTTGTAGAGTTTATTTTAAAAACTATTATAATACACGTAAAATAAAGATTGCGACGTGGAAGGAGAAATCTGTAGCAATTGATGTTACAATAGTTTATTTTTAACCAATACTAAATATATAATTGTTACGCTGTTGTCCTATGAAATAATTAGGTTAACTTAGATTACAGTAAAGATAAAACAGTCAATTATCACTATTTAGTATTTCTTTTTAAAACAAATTATTAACATAAAACAATGAACACAAATTCAAACAATTCAGTACCAAGTGTACAAGTAGAAGGTAGAGAAGTATTAAACTTTATGTCACAATCAATAAGCCAAGGAGCTATTGTACCTTTATCAGTAATACAAAGGCTTGCTTCTATGTTAACTCAGTCTT
>Ga0154020_10000724_pt1 | contig 40632 bp, 31 predicted proteins | sample Klosneuvirus_201_FD_109709 | JGI IMG/M metagenome (GOLD analysis project Ga0154020, IMG submission 109709) | Active sludge microbial communities from wastewater, Klosterneuburg, Austria - Klosneuvirus_20160825_MG | ecosystem: Engineered > WWTP > Aerobic digester > Activated sludge | place... | reverse complement strand
GTGCTTGCAGAGGTTGGCCGCCATCCGGCTGCCCATGAGCCCGAGCCCGAGAAATCCGATGCGCATGCCCCGCACTCTAGCAGCCGTCAGCCACCTCGCGCGCGCGGCCGCCCGCCCTCAGCGCCAGCTCTGCAGGATCCGCATGTAGTTGCCGCGCTCGAACATGGCCGGGTCGGGGCAGCGCGCCAGGTTGAGGCTGCCGCGCAGCTGGTCCAGCGACTCGTACTCGTGCGCCACCATCCACGCCGTCACGGCGTCGCGCACCTGGCGCAGCCGCTCGGGGCCGTGGCGCAGCAGCGCCGACACCATCTGCACCACGGTGGCGCCCGCCATCAGCGCCTTGAGCGCGTCGGTCTCGCCGTGCACGCCGCCCGAGCAGGCCAGGTCCAGCTGGGTGCGCCCCGACAGGATGGCCAGCCAGCGCAGCCGCAGCAAGAGCTCGCCCGAGTCCGACAGCGCCAGCCGGGGCACCACCTCGAGCGACTCGATGTCGAAGTCGGGCTGGTAGAAGCGGTTGAACATGATGAGGCCGCGCGCGCCGGCCAGCTCCAGCTCGTGCGCGAAGTGCGCCAGCGAGGAGTGGAACGGCGACAGCTTGACCGCCACCGGGATGGCCACCGTCTGCGTCACCTTGGTCACGATGTCGAGCGTGCGGCGCTCGACCGCATAGCCGGTCTCCAGCGGATCGGTCGCGATGTAATAGACGTTGAGCTCCAGCGCGCTGGCGCCGGCCTGCTCGCACAGCCGGGCATGGTCGAGCCAGCCGCCCTCGGTGATGCCGTTGAGCGACGCGATGACCGGCACCGAGACCGCGGCGCGCACCTTGCGCAGCTGCTCCAGGTACTCGTGCGGCCCCAGCACGAACTCCGCCGGGCGCGGCAGGAATGACGCCGCCTCGGCGTGGCTGTCGCTGTGCAGCTCGAGATCGTGCAGCGTGCGGGCCTGCTCGCGCTCGATCTGCTCCTCGAACAGCGAGCGCATCACGATGGCCGAGGCCCCGGCGTCCTCCAGCCGGCGCACCATGTCGAGGTCGTCGACCAGCGGTGACGCCCCGGGCATGAACGGGTGCGCCAGCCGGATGCCGCAGTAGTCGGTGCCCAGATCGATCTCGGTCCCGGTCGTCATCAGTGTCCCGCCTTGTCGTGGTTGGCCGCCGCCGCCGCCACCGCGGCCACCGCCGCCGGCCCGGCTCCCCCCGCCAGCGCCCCTGCCGGCGCCATCGCGCGCGCCAGCTGCTCGTACAGCGCCCAGCGCGAGCGCACGTCGCGCTGCGCCTCCTCCATCAGCATGCGGAAGCGCTCCGGATCCTGCTGCTCGACCATGCGGTAGCGCGTCTCGTTGCGGGTGTAGTCGGTCAGCTTGCCGCGCGGCACCGTGGAGTCGAGCTTGAACGGCCCCTCCGGGCTGTCGGCGCGCCGCGGATCGAAGCGATACAGCGGCCAGGCCCCGGTCTCGACCGCGCGCTTCTGCTGGCTGGCGCCCTGCGCCATGTCATAGCCGTGCGCGATGCAGTGCGAGTACGCGATGATCAGCGACACCCCCGGATAGGCCGCCGCCTCGGTCAGCGCCTTCACGGTCTGGGCGTCCTTGGCCCCGAACGCGATGCGCGCGACATAGACGTTGCCGTAGGTGATGGCCAGCAGGCCGAGATCCTTCTTGGCGCCGGCCTTGCCCGAGGCCGCGAACTTGGCCGCGGCGCCCTTGGGCGTCGCCTTGGACTGCTGACCACCGGTGTTCGAGTACACCTCGGTGTCGAGCACCATCAGGTTCACGTTGGCGCCCGACGACAGCACATGATCGAGGCCGCCATAGCCGATGTCATAGGCCCAGCCATCACCGCCGATGATCCACACCGACTTGTCGACCAGGTAGTCGGCCAGCGCCCCGAGCTCGGCCGCCCGCGGGTCGCCGCCCAGCTCGGCCAGCCGCTTGCGCAGCTCGGCCACGCGCTCGCGCTGCGCCGCGATCCCGGCCTCGTCACCCTGCGCCGCGCTCAGCAGCGCCGGCGCCAGCTCGCCCAGCCGCTCGGCCAGCCCGGCCACCAGCCCACGCGCGCTGGCGACGTGCTGATCGACCGCCAGCCGCATGCCCAGCCCGAACTCGGCGTTGTCCTCGAACAGCGAGTTCGACCACGCCGGCCCGCGCCCGTCGCGGTTGGTGGTGTACGGCGTGGTCGGCAGGTTGCCGCCGTAGATCGACGAGCACCCGGTGGCGTTCGCGATCAGCATGCGGTCGCCATACAGCTGGGTCGCCAGCTTGATGTACGGCGTCTCGCCGCAGCCGCTGCAGGCGCCCGAGTACTCGAACAGCGGCTCCAGGAACTGGCTGCCCTTGACGTCGAGGCTGACCCGGCTGCGCCGCGCCTCGGGCAGCCCGAGGAAGAAGTCGTAGTTGTCGCGCTCCGGCGCGCGCAGCGGCGGCTGCGGCGCCATCTCCAGCGCCTTGTGGCGCGGGTTGGCCTTGTCCTTGGCCGGGCAGACCTCGACACACAGGCTGCACCCGGTGCAGTCCTCGGGCGCGACCTGGATGGTGTAGGCGTCGCCCTGGAACTCGGCCCCCTTGTAGGTGCTGGCCTTGAACGTGAGCGGCTTGCCCGACAGCGCGCCCTGGTCATAGACCTTGGCGCGGATGGCGGCGTGCGGGCACACCAGCGCGCACTTGTTGCACTGGATGCACACCTTGGCGTCCCACACCGGGATCTCCAGCGCCAGGTTGCGCTTCTCCCAGCGCGCGCTGCCGGTGGGCCAGGTGCCGTCGGGCGGGAACGCGCTGACCGGCAGCGAGTCGCCCTGGTTGGCCAGCATGACCGCGGTGACCCGCTGCACCAGGTCGGGCGCCGCGCTCGACACCATCGGCGAGCGATCGACCCTGGCGGTGACGCTGTCGCCCGCCTTGACCTCGTGCAGGTGTTCCAGCGCGGCGTCGACCACGGCGAAGTTCTTGGCCACCACCTCGGGGCCCTTGTTGCGATAGCTCTTCTCGATGGCGGCCTTGATGCCGGCGATGGCCTCCTCGCGCGGCAGCACGTTGGCCAGCGCGAAGAAGCAGCTCTGCATCACGGTGTTGATGCGGCCGCCCATGCCGTGCTCCTGCGCCACCGCGCCGGCGTCGATGGCGTGGATCTTGACGCCCTTCTCCAGCACCGCGCTCTGCACCTCGCGCGGCAACGCGTCCCAGACCTCGGCCGCCGGCAGCGGCGAGTTGAGGAGCAGCGTGGCCCCCGGCGCGGCCGCCTCCAGCACGTCGTAGCGATCGAGGAAGTTCCACTGGTGCACGGCCACGAAGCTGGCCTTGCGGATGAGGTACGACGACCGGATCTGGCGCGGTCCGAAGCGCAGGTGCGAGATGGTGATGGCGCCCGACTTCTTGGAGTCGTACACGAAGTAGCCCTGGGCGTAGCGCTCGGTCTCCTCGCCGATCAGCTTGATGGAGTTCTTGTTGGCGCCCACGGTGCCGTCGGAGCCCAGGCCCCAGAACACCGCGCGCACCACGTCGTCGGGCTCCAGATCGAAGTCGGCGTCGTAGGGCAGCGACAGCCGGGTCACGTCGTCGTTGATGCCGATGGTGAAGTGGCGCCGCGGCGTCGGCCGGGCCGCCTCGTCGAACACCCCGCACACCATCGCGGGGGTGAACTCCTTGGAGGCCAGGCCGTAGCGCCCGCCGATGATGCGCGGCGCGGCGTGGCCGTGCCAGCGCCCGTCGGACACCGCCTCGCTCATCGCGGTGACCACGTCGAGGTACAGCGGCTCGCCCAGCGCGCCGGGCTCCTTGCAGCGGTCGAGCACCACCAGCGTGCGCACCGTGGCCGGCAGCGCGGCCAGCAGCGCCTCGGCGGAGAACGGCCGGTACAGGCGCACGCGCAGCACCCCGACGCGCTCGCCGCCGGCCAGCAGCCAGTCGACGGTCTCGTGCACCGCCTCGGCGCCCGAGCCCATGATGACGATGACACGGTCGGCCTCGGCATGGCCGTAGTAGTCGAACAGCTTGTACTGCCGCCCGGTCAGCGCGGCGAAGCGGTTCATGGCGCGCTGCACCAGCTCGGGGCAGTCGAGGTAGAACGGATTGGCGGCCTCGCGGGCCTGGAAGAAGGTGTCGGGGTTCTGCGCGGTGCCGCGCAGCACCGGGGCGTCGGGGGTCAGGCCACGCGCACGATGGGCCGCCGCGGCCGCGGCGCCGCCCTCGTCCTCGACCAGGGCACGCAGGGCGTCGTCCTCGAGCTGCTCGATCTTGGCGATCTCGTGCGAGGTCCGGAAGCCGTCGAAGAAGTGCAGGAAGGGCACCCGCGCGTGCAGCGTCGCGGTGTGCGCGATGGCGGCCAGATCCTGGGCCTCCTGCACCGAGCCCGAGGCCAGCATGGCGAAGCCGGTCTGCCGGCACGCCATCACGTCGGAGTGATCGCCGAAGATCGACAGCGCGTGGGTGGCGATGGCGCGCGCCGTCACGTGCAGGCACATCGGCGTCAGCTCGCCGGCGATCTTGTACATGTTGGGGATCATCAGCAGCAGCCCCTGCGACGCCGTGAACGTGGTGGCGCGGGCGCCGGCCTGCAGCGCGCCGTGCACCGCGCCGGCGGCGCCGGCCTCGGACTGCATCTCCATCACGCGCGGCGTCACCCCCCACAGGTTGGGGCGCTGCTTGGCGGCCCACTCGTCGGCGAGCTCGCCCATGGCGGACGACGGGGTGATGGGATAGATCGCGATGACCTCGCTCAGACGATAGGCGACGTCGGCGACCCCGGTGTTTCCTTCCACGGTGACTTGCTTGGCAGGGGCCATGGCCAGCCCCTGTGCAAGCAAGGGGCCGCGGTTTCGGGCCCCTGGGGCGCTGCTGTGCGCAAGCCTTGCGTCGAGGCCCGGGAGCGCGACGCAGAATCTGCGTTCGGCCGCACCGGCGGGGGGCAAGCCGCCGAGATCGCGAGCCCCTGGGCGGCACGCGCACTGCAGCTCCCCGACATGGAGGCACCCATGCGCAACCTCATTGCTTCCCCTCTGATCCTGCTCGCGCTGCTGGTCCCGGGGCCCGGCTGCAGCGGCGAGTCACCTGCCCCGCCGTTCGCCTCGGTCGCCGAGCAGCTCGCGCTGGGCAGCCGGCTCCAGATCACCCACGCCAACTCGGTCGCCATGCTGACCGCGCGCGTGCAGGGGCTGGGCGAGGCCCGCATCGCGGTCGGGGTCGTCGGCGGCCAGGTCGATCTGACCTTGATGGACGGCGCGCTGCACCTGGGTCAGCTCGAGCTCGGCCTCGACGAGGCGACCATGGCGCCGGGCGGGCTACCGCTGCGCCTGAGCGCCGCCACGCTGCGCCTGGACGACACCGCGGTCGCCGCCGCCACCGTCAGCGCCGATGGTGATCGTGTCAGCGCCCAGCTGGTGGTCGCGCTGACGCTGGACTGGACCGTCAGCCTGGGCAGCCTGCAGGCGCCGCTGGGCGAGCAGCAGCTCATGGTACCCCTGCATGTCGAGGTCACCCATGACGAGGCCGGCCACCTCAGCGCTGGCCTGACCGCCACCGTGAGCGGTACCTTCTGGGACTGGGCCGGCGTCGCCCGCATGGCAGATCTCGGCCTGATGCTGCGCGCGACCGACTGACGCCCGCCACCCACATGGCCCCCTCGCAAGCCTCCGATCTCGACATCCTGCGACGCAATCGAGCGCTGGCGCTGCTGGGCGAGGCCGACCTGGCGCGCTTGTCCGAGCTGCTCGATCAGCTGGTGTTGCCGACCGGCAGCGTGGTGGTGCGCGAGGGCGACCGCAGCGCGGACATGTACTTCGTGCTCGAGGGCGACGCCAGCGTCGAGCGCCACGGCCTCGAGCTGGCGCCGCTCGGCCCCGGCGACCACTTCGGCGAGCTCGGCATGCTGGGCCAGCCGCGCCGCGCCGCCACCATCACCGCGCGCGGCCCGCTCAGGCTGGCGCGCCTGGGCCGACGCAGCTACGAGGCGCTGTGCCGCGAGCACACCCACAGCGCCCTGCACCTGGTCGAGGCGCTGGCCCACGTGCTGGCCCAGAACTGGGTCACCATGACCGATCGGGTCGGCATCCTGCTCGGCGAGCGGCTGCTGCCGCGGCGCTCCGAAGTCACGGTGTCGCTGGGTCCCAGCAGCGACAGCAACGGCAACGGCGACAGCCAGCGCCGCGTGGTGTCGACCGGCACCCACGTCGGCGACCTGCTGCCCGCCGACGCCGCCGGCCAGCCCGTGGTGGCCGCGCTGCTGGATGGCCGCCCGGTCGCGCTCGACACCCCGATCGCGTCGGACGCCTGGCTGGCGCCGATCAGCCTGGGCTCGCCCGATGGCCGCGAGGTGTTCCAGCGCTCGGCGGGCCTCCTGGTGCTGGCCGCCGCGCAGCGCCTGCGTCCCGAGGTCGTGGTCCGCCTGGGCCCGGCGCTGTCGGGCTTCCAGCACGTCGACCTCGCATTCGGCGCCCGGGCCCTGGTCCCGGCCGTGGCCCTGGCCAGGGACGACGACCCCGAGGCTGCGCGCGCCGTCGACGCCGCGACCGCGCTGGAGCGCCACGACTTCGTCAGCAGCGCGAACCGCCTGCTCGAGCAGCTGTGCAGCGAACGCACGCCCTTCAGCGAGGAGATCTGGACCATCGAGGAGGCCCGCGCCGCGCTGGCCGACGCCGGCTGGGACGACGCTGCCGCGCTGCTCGACAGCTGGCGCGACGGCACCGTGCCGATGGTGCGCTGCGGCAGCGTGCGCGCGCTGCGCACCGGTCCGCTGCTACCCCACGCTGGCCTGCTCGCCGGCGTCACGCTGAGCAGCGAGGCCGCCGGGCTGGTGCTGCGCTTCGGCCCCGCGCTGGAGGCCGCCGCCGGGGTCGACAAGGAGCTGGCCATCGAGGCGCAGAGCCCGCGCTACAACGGCGCCATGGTGCGCGAGGGCGCGCGCTGGCAGCACAGCCTGGGCATCACCTCGGTGGGTGCGCTCAACCGCACCTGCGTCGCCGGGCGCGTCAACGAGATCATCCGCGTCGCCGAGGGCTTCCACGAGAAGCGCATCGGCCAGCTGGCCGACGGCATCCGCGCCCAGGCCCACGTCCGCGTCATCACCATCGCGGGCCCGTCGTCCTCGGGCAAGACCACCTTCATCAAGCGCCTGATGACCCAGCTGCAGGTCAACGGCCTGACCCCGCGCGCGCTGTCGCTGGACGACTACTACGTCGATCGCGAGCGCACCCCGGTCGACCCCAGCGGCGGGCTCGACTACGAGGCGCTCAGCGCGCTCGACCTGCCGGTGCTGCAGCGCGACGTCGCCGCGCTGCTGACCGGCGCCGAGATCACACCGCCGCACTACGACTTCAAGCTTGGTCGCAGCCAGCCCGGCGGGGGCGCGCCCCTGATGCTGGGGCCCGCCGACGTGCTGCTGCTCGAGGGCATCCATGGCCTGAACCCCGGCCTGCTCGGCGAGGCCGCGCCGCCCGGCCGGGTGTTCCGCATCTTCATCCACCCGGCCAGCAACCTGGCGCTCGACCGCCTGAGCCGGGTCGCCCCCGAGGATCTGCGCCTGCTGCGCCGGATCGTGCGCGACCGCCATGGCCGCGCCATCTCGGCGGCCGACAACATCGCGCGCTGGCCCTCGGTACGCCGCGGCGAGCTGCTGCACATCTACCCCTTCCTACCCCACGCCGACGTCATCTTCGACAGCTCGCTGGTGTACGAGCTGTCGGTGCTCAAGGTCTATGCCGAGCGCTACCTGCTCGAGGTGCCGCCGCGCCACCCGTCCAGCACGGTGGCGCGCCGCCTGCGCCAGCTGTGCGACCGCTTCGTGGCCATCTACCCCGAGCACGTGCCGCCGACCTCGATCCTGCGCGAGTTCATCGGCGGCTCCGGCTTCGAGTACTGACGGCGGCGGCGCCGCCGCACGACACGCGCCCGCCGTGCATCCGTGCGTGGTACTCCTCGGCCGTGTTCGTGGCCACCCACAACGGGCGAATGCGCACCCGCGACGTCGGTGCCGACCACCCCGGCACGCCGGTGGTCTTCATCCATGGCGCCGGCGCCAGCGGGGCGGTGTGGCTGCCCGCGCTGCGCCGGCTGGCGCGTCGCCGCCGCGCGCTGGCGCCGGATCTGCCCGGCCACGGCCGCTCCGAGGGCGGCTTCACCACGCTGGAGCAGGCCCGCGACGCCGTCGGCCTGTTCTGCGCCGCCGCCGGGGTCACCCGCGCCGTGCTGGTCGGCCACTCGATGGGCGGCGCCATCGCGCTGGCCGCCGCCCTGGCCTGGCCCGAGCGCGTCGCCGGCCTCGGCCTGGTCACCACCGCGGGCCGCTTCAGCGTCAGCCCGAAGACCCTGGACAAGGTGGCCGCGCCCACTGGAGGAGACTGGCTGGCCGAGCTCGGCTTCTCGCCCGCGTGCGACCCCGCGCTGCGTCGCGCCGCCAGCGCCACCGCCTTCGCCTCGGCCGGCCCGGTGCGCCACCAGGACTTCGCCCTGCTGGCCAACCTCGACCTGACCGCGCAGCTCGGCGCCCTGCGCCTGCCCGCCCACGTCCTGGGCGGCGCCGACGACCTCTTGCTGCCACCCCGCCTGTCCGAGGAGCTGGCCCGCGCCATCCCCGACGCAAAGCTGGAGATCCTGCCGCGCTGCGGCCACTTTCCCATGTTCGAGCAGGAGGCCGCCTTCGTGCACTGGCTCGACGGCCTGTGCGCCGCGGCACCTTGAGCGAAGCCCGCGCCCTTGTGCAGCGATTGGCCTGCTATAATGGCCGACAGCGATGATTCAGCCTGCGGCCAAGGCCCGGACCCCGGAAGCCACCCCCAACCTGGCCGTCAAGGCCACCATCGGGGCCATGGAGGATCAGGTCGGCCGCGTCATCCGCGGCAAACCTGGCGCCATCCGCATGGCGGTGACCACCCTGCTGGCGCGTGGCCACCTGCTCATCGAGGACGTGCCCGGCGTCGGCAAGACCACCCTGGCGCGCGCGCTGGCCCGGACCCTGGGCGGCACCTTCCGGCGCATCCAGTTCACCAGTGATCTCCTGCCCTCGGACATCCTGGGCGTCACCGTCTTCCAGCAGACCGAGGCCCGCTTCGAGTTCCGCCCCGGTCCCATCTTCGCCAACGTGGTGCTGGCCGACGAGATCAACCGCACCACCCCGCGCACCCAGTCCGCCCTGCTCGAGGCCATGAGCGACGGCGCGGTCTCGGTCGACGACAAGACCTACACCCTCGAGCAGCCCTTCTTCGTCATCGCGACGCAGAACCCGCACGAGCACTACGGCACCTATCCGCTGCCGGAATCACAGATGGACCGCTTCCTGCTGCGCATCCGCATGGGCTACCCGGCGCCCGAGGACGAGCGCGACGTCTTGCGCAGCCGCCTCGCCGCCGACCCCACCGAGCAGCTGGTCGCCACCGTGAACCACGACCAGCTCAAGGCGCTGCAGGACGAGGTCGAGCGCGTGCGCGTCGACGACGCCCTCATCGACTACGCCATGCAGATCGTCGGCGAGACCCGGCGCTCGCCCTTCCTGTCGGTCGGGGTGTCGAGCCGCGGTGCCCTGGCCTGGTACCGCGCCGCGCAGGCCCACGCCTTCATCGAGGGCCGCGGCTTCTGCCTGCCCGACGACTTCAAGGAGCTGGCCGTGCCAGCGCTGGCGCACCGCGTGGTGCTCAATGCGCATCAGGACTCGCTGGGCCGCACCCGCGACGAGGCCGAGCGCGTCCTGGTCGACATCCTCGGCCGCGTCCCCGTCCCGCTGTAGCCATGCCGCAGGGCCCGCTGACGCTGGAGCCTTCGATCCCGCCCCGCCCCGGGCTGTCGGTGGGGGCACCGCTCAGGCCCGCCAACGCGACCGGCCGCGACTCCGGCGTCGGGCCAGGCGCCGGACCTGGCCACGGCGGCCCCTCGGCGCTGGTGCCGACGCCGAAGAAGCGCGATCTGCGCAGCATGCTGCGCCGCGCCCTGCGCCCCCCGCGCCGGCTGCGCTTCACCACCGAGGGCAAGTACTTCGTCGCCATCAGCATCGCGCTGGGCATCGCCGCCATCAACACCGGCAACAACCTGCTCTACCTGGTGCTGGGCTGGATGCTCTCGGTCATCGTGGCCTCGGGGATCTTGTCGGAGGCCTCGCTGCGCGGCCTCACCGTCAGCCGCAGCGCGCCGCAGCGCATCTTCGCCGGGCGCCCCTTCCTGATGGGGCTCGGCCTCAAGAACGACAAGCGGCGCCTGGCCAGCTTCTCGATCGAGGTCGAGGATCTGGTCGGCGGCCGGCCCATCGACAAGAAGTGCTACTTCCTCAAGGTGCCCTCGGGGCGCCTGCAGCAGACCTCGTATCGCCACACCATCGCGCGCCGCGGCGCCTACCGCTTCGAGGGCTTCCAGGTGTCGACCAAGTTCCCCTTCGCGCTGTTCCGCAAGTCGCGCCTGGTCGAGCACGCCGAGGAGGTCGTCGTGCTGCCCGCGCTGCACGCGGTCACCGCCCCCGCCGCCGGTGCGCTGGCGCGCGGTGAGGAGCCGCGCGGCCAGCTGGGTCGCCGCGGCGAGTTCTTCGGCCTGCGCGAGCTGCGTGACGGTGACGACCGCCGCGACGTGCACTGGCGCGCCACCGCGCGCGCCGGCCGCATGATGGTGCGCGAGCTCGAGGACGAGAGCGTGCGCGAGGCGGTCATCCACCTCGACAACGCGCTGCCGGCCAGGCCGACCCCGGCCGAGGACGAGGCGCTGGAGCGCGCAGTCTCGATGGCGGCCTCGCTGGCGGCGCATTACATCGGGCGCGGCTTCGCGGTGCGCCTGATCGCGCGCGGCGAGCAGGTCGGCCCCGGCCAGGGCCCCGCCCACCTGACCCGCCTGCTGCGCGCGCTGGCCCTGCTGGCCACGGTGGCCGACACGGTGTCGTTCGCGGGCGCAGCGCCGGCGCGGGCACAGAACATCTTCATCGCTCGCCGCGGCGCCGCGCGCCCGCCCGCCGGCATGACCAGCGTGGTCGAGGTCTGAGGCATGAGGTCTGACGCCTGATGCGCTTCTCGGCCATCCACAAGACTTCGACGTATCTGATGGCGCTGGCCGCCTGGGGCTCGGTCACGCTGGGCGCCGAGCCCGACCCGCTGCTGTTGCTGGCCATCCCGCTGCTCATGGTGTCGTGGTGGCTGGAGCCGCCGCGGGTGCGCCCCGAGACCATGGCGCGCTGGACCGTGGTGTGGAACATCGCCACCGTCGCGCTGTTCGTGCTGACCGTGATGTCGATCCTGTCGGGCGAACCCGCGGTCCCCGCCGGCATCCGCTTCCTCGGCTTCCTGCTGGTCAACAAGCTGTGCAACCGGCGCGCGTCCAAGGACTACCAGCAGATCTACGTCATCACGTTCCTCCTGCTGGTGGCCGCGACCACGGTCAACACCGAGCTGACCTACGCGGTGTGCTTCACCGGCTACGTGGTGTTCGCGACCTGGGCCCTCATCCTGTTCCACCTGCGCCGCGAGATGGAGGACAACTACCTCCTCAAGCACTCCGACGACGCCTCGTCCGAGAAGGTCGAGGTCACCCGCATCCTGAACTCGCGGCGCATCGTGGGCGGCGCCTTCCTGGCCGGTACCTCGCTGGTGTCGCTCGGGATCTTCCTCGGCTCGGCGCTGCTGTTCGTGTTCTTCCCGCGCGTCGGTTTCGGCATGTTCTTCAACCAGGGTCGGCGCGGGCTGTCGCTGGCCGGCTTCTCCGACGGCGTGCGCCTCGGCGGCCACGGCCTCATCAAGGACAACCCCGCCGTGGTCATGCGCGTCGAGGTGCCGCCGGGGCCGCTGCGCGGCAAGCGCGCGCCGGCGCAGCACTGGCGCGGGGTGGCCTTCGATCGCTACGCCGACGGGCGCTGGTCGCGCTCGGGCGACGCCTGGCCGACGCACCTCGTGCTGCGCGACGACCGCGGCTATCTGTACCTGCGCGACCAGAAGTGGCCAGTGTCGGTGCCCGAGCTGCGCGCGCGCAGCGAGGCCGCGACGCGGCTCAGGATCTACCTGGAGCCGCTGGAGAGCTCGGCGCTGTTCGCGCCCGGCCGCCCGGTCGCGTTCCAGGCCCAGAAGCCCTACACCCTGCGCGGCATGCCGGTGCTGCGCAGCGGCCTCAACGACGAGGTCCAGATCCCGCACTCGGCGGGCCTGATCTACAGCGCCTTCAGCGAGCTCGAGCCGGTGCGCGACACCGCGCTGGCCAGCGCGCCCGACATCGCGGCCAACGACCCACGCTACGCGCCCTACCTGCAGCTGCCGCCCGAGCTGCCCGCGCGCGTCAAGGAGCTGGGCCGCCAGATCACCGCCGGCCTGAGCGGCCCGCTGGCCAAGGCGCGCGCGGTCGAGAGCTACCTGGCGCGCTTCCCCTACACCCGCAACATGGACACCGACGAGCGCGACGAGCCGCTCGATCACTTCCTGTTCGTGCGCAAGAAGGGCCACTGCGAGTACTTCGCCAGCGCCATGGCCATCCTCTTGCGCGCGGCCGGCGTGCCCACGCGCAGCGTCAACGGCTTCTATGGCGGCGAGTGGAACGAGTACGGCAACTACATCGCGGTGCGCTCGGGCGACGCGCACTCCTGGGTCGAGGTCTATGTCGACGGCCACGGCTGGGTGCCCTTCGATCCCACGCCGGCTGATGGTCGCGACGAGATGGGCAGCGGCAGCGGCGGCTGGCGCGCCAAGCTCAGACGCTGGTTCGACACCATGCGCCTGAAGTGGTTCAAGTGGGTCATCGAGTACGATCTGTCGCGCCAGCTTTCGGTCTTCCGCGGCCTGCGCGAGTGGCTGTCGCTGAAGGCGCTGCGCGCGACGCTGACCGAGCTGTGGCGCGCCCCGCGGCATTGGCTGGCGGCGCACAAGTGGGATCTCGCCGTCTTCGTCGGCGCGGCGGGCGGCATCATCGCGCTGATCATCTGGCGCCGGCGGCGGCGCAAGCGCCCCGCGGGCGGCCCGGCCCCGCGGCGCCGCCAGAGCACCGTCGGCGCGGCCGCCATCGCGCTGTACACCCGCACCCTGGACCGCCTGGCCCGGCGCGGCCACATCAAGGCGCCACAGGCGACCCCGCGCGAGTTCGCCCGCGCGCTGCGCAACCTCGGTGTCCCCGGCGCGCTGGCCTTCGGCGAGCTGACCGAGGTCTACCTGGGCGCCCGTTTCGGCGACATCGACACTGGCGGCCCCGAGCTCAGCCGGCTGGCCGACGCCGTGCGCGACGTCGGCGTGACGCGGCCCACGGCGGGCCCCGGCGCCGCCGCGCGCGCCTCGTAAGCAGTTGCGGCCCCCCGGCGGGGGTGGTACGGCTGGGACAGGATGAGCCGCAATGCCCACGCTGGTGCGTCAATCTGTCAACGCGACGCTGCCGCCTCGCAGCCCAAGCCGCCGAGATTGCTGGCGACAGCGAGGGCACGCGCGGTGCACACCCGGGGCGCGATGACCGCGCTCCGTCCCCTCGTGCTGGCCACCCTCGCCACCCTCCTCGGCCTCGGCGCCAGCGCCGCACAGGCCCAGACCGCCCCCACCAACGCCTCGTTCACCATCGAGGTCAGCGAGAAGAGCGGCAGCGCGTTCTCCAACCTCGACGCCACCGAGCGCAACGAGTTCTTCAATCACGCGCGCTGCGTGTGTGACACCCCGTTCACCCTGCGCGTGCAGACCTCGGGCATGGCGGTGTGGAGCAACGACTTCGACGAAGAGTTCGTCGAGATCTGGCTGGGTCAGAGCTGCGATAACATCACCATGCAGCCGGACACCTGTGTCCACGTGGGCGACATGCTGCTGGGCGACATCAAGGACACCGATCAGGACCTCGACATCAAGAGCTCCAAGTGGATCAAGCCCGGGAGCGGCAACAGCTGCGACAGCCCCGGCGCGACCAAGGGCAACATCTGGCTGCTGGCCAACGTCGACAGCGACGCCGAGTACGAGGTCAACCTGTCGTCCGAGGACGTCGACCTCGACTTCGTGCGTCCGAGCGCGCCGACGCTGAAGTCGGTCGGCGCTGGTGACGGCAACCTGTCGCTGACCATCGAGGTCGCCAACACCACCGGCATCAAGGGCTACCAGGTGCTGTGCACGCCAGACCCCAAGACCAGGTCCACCGCGGTGTTCAAGACCACCCAAGAGCTCTGCCAGATGGACGACCCCAGCGCGCCCGCAGGAACCTTCGTGTGCTCCGGCATCACCGCGACCTTGACTCCCAGAGCCACCGGCCTGAACAACAACGTCGCGTATACCGTGTCGGTGGTCGCCATCGACGACAACAACAACGCCTCGCTGCCCAGCACGTCGATGACCGGGACCCCACTCGAAGGCTCGGACTTCTTCGACAAGTACATCGACGCACAGGGCGCCGAGCGGGGCGGCTGCGACGTCGCACCGGGTCGGCGCACTGTGCCCTGGGCCGCCGCTCTGGTGCTGGGTGCGCTGCTGGCAGCCGTGGTGTTGCTGCGCCGACGCGCGCGCGGCCTGCTGGTCGTCGCGCTGCTGTGTGTGGGTCTCGGCGGCCGCGCCTGGGCCCAGGACGATGACGCTTCCGGCGGCGGTGACGTCAGCGCCGAGGCCGACGCCGAGGTCTCGGCCCGGGCCAGCACGACGCCCGGCAAGGACCCACTGCCCGAGCCGCCCATCACGGTGGCCGATGACGACGACCACTTCTATGGTGATCCGCCGCTGCCCCCTGGTGGTGGCTGGGCCCGCGGCCGCTTCATCGTCGAGCTCAAGTTCGGCCCCTACAAGCCCAACGTCGACGACGAACCTGGCCTCACCAGCAAGCCCTACCAGACCGTGTTCGGCAGCGACGACGACGTCATGAGCACGCTCGAGATCGGCGCCGCGGTGTACCGCGGCATGCTGGGCTGGGGCGGCATCACCGGGTCGATCGGCTACTTCAACGCCACCGCCAACACCTTCGTGGCGGGCACCACCATGCGCAGCAGCGACGAGACCGAGTTCACCATCATCCCGCTGACGCTGAACGGCATGTGGCGCTTCGATCAGCTGGGCGCCATGGGCATCCCGCTGGTGCCCTACGGCAAGCTCGGGCTGGCCTACGACCTGTGGTACTCGGACGGCGGCAACGGCGAGACCAGCGAGACCACCGACGGCACCGCCAGCGGCGGCAAGCTGGGCTGGCAGGGCGCCATCGGGCTCGGCTTCGTGCTCGACAGTCTGGACCGCGACATGGCACGCAGCCTGGCGGCGGAGTCGGGCATCCAGCACCTGTACCTGTTCGCCGAGTACCTGCATGCCAGCGTCAGCGGCTTCGAGGACGCGGCGATTCACCTGGGTGACACCACCTGGATGGCGGGCGTCGCCTTCGAGATGTGATCCCCGCGCGCATCGTGGCCCGGCCTGCTAGGCTGCGGGCCGCGTGCGCAACATCCGGATCGTGATCGAGTACGACGGCACGGCCTACCAGGGCTGGCAGCTGCAGCCGCCGCCGCAGCCGACGGTGCAGGGCGCGCTGGAGATCGTCTTCCGCGATCTCACCGGCGAGCCCGCGCTGCGCGTGCGCGGCGCCGGCCGCACCGACGCCGGGGTCCACGCCCGCGGCCAGGTCGCCAACTTCTTCACCGAGAGCAGCATCCCGGCGCGTGGCCTGATGCTGGGCGCCAACAGCCGGCTGCCGCGCGACATCGTGGTGCTGTCGTGTGAGGACGTCGCGCTCGACTTCGATGCGCGCCGCTGTGCGCGCGGCAAGATCTACCGCTATGGCATCGTCAACCGGCTGGTGCGCAGCGCGCGCGACGACCGCTACCTGTGGCACGTGCGCTTCCCGCTCGACCTGGCGGCGATGCAGGCCGCCGCCGCCCCGCTGCTCGGGCGCCACGACTTCCGCGCCTTCCGCGCCGCCAACTGCGAGCGCGAGAACACCGTGCGCACGGTGCGTCGCATCGAGGTCACCCGCGGTGACGACGAGCGGATCTGGATCGAGGTCGAGGCCACCGCGTTCCTCAAGAACATGGTGCGCATCATCGCCGGGACCCTGGTCAGCGTCGGTCTCGGCCAGCTCAGCCCGGGCGACATCGCCGGCGTGCTGGCCTCGGGCGACCGCCGCCGCGCCGGCATGACCGCCCCCGCGCAAGGCCTCGAGATGGTCCGCGTATTCTACGACCCCAGCGGCACCCCACCCCCCGAGTGGATCGAGGCCGAGCGCGAGCCCGGCCGCAAGGGCGCGCCCGCCCTGGGTGTCGATGTACCAGTAGATGATGACGAGGATGATGACGACGAGTGATTTCAGCTACTTGGCGGATGTGCGCCCGCGCACCCGCGAGCTGATTTTCGCTGTAAGCTCGTCGGCCTCCACACGTTTTGGGAGAGTGTGTTGATCTCCGAGCAGGCCGAGGCGCAGCTCCTCGAGGAGGAGCGCAGGCTGATCGAGCGCGCCCAGGCCGGCGACCGCGACGCCATCCGCCCGCTCTTCGAGCGCTTCGCGGAGCCGCTGTACTCGGGGGTCATCTTGCCGCGGCTGGGCGACGCCGCCACCGCCGAGGATGTCCTCAAGGACACCTTCCTCACCGCCATCGAGAAGATTGGCCAGTTCCGCTGGCAGGGGCGCACCGTCTATGTCTGGCTGCGACAGATCGCGACCAACAAGGTGATCGACGTGCACCGGCGCACCGCCCGGGCGGGCCGGCTGGCGCATGCGCTGGCCGAGGAGCTCGAGACCACCACGGTGCCGACCACCTCGGCCGATGTGGCGCTGATCTCGGCCGAGGAGTCGCGCATCAACCGGGGGCGCATCGCCACCGCGATGGAGGCCGTGTCGCCGCGCTACCGGGAGGCCATCCGGCTGCGCCTCATCGAGGAGCAGCCGCGCGAGGCCTGCGCCGCGGCGATGAAGGTGTCGCTGGGCAACTTCGACGTACTGCTGTTCCGCGCCGTGCGCGCGTTTCGCAAGAGCTTCGGCGACCCGATGGGCGCCGAGGGCGAGGACTCCGTCTGATGTTCGAGTGCATGCAGCTCCGCCACGAGGATAGCCGCCAGTGAACGAGAAGCCTCCATACGACGCGCCCCCCGGCGATGCCGACAGCGGCGCCGAGCCCGAGCCCACCGCCGAGGAGCTCGCGCGCGCGGCCTCGCTGGCGCGCCTGGTCGACCGCATGAGCGCGGGCGAGCCGCCACCCCCGGCGATGCCGGCCGAGGACCGCCTGCTGCTGGACGCCGCGGCGATGATCCACGCCGCGCACCAGCCGCGCCCGCTGTCAGCGCGCAAGGTCAACGAGGTGGTCGCCGCCGCGCTGGCCCAGCCCGACGCCGAGCCGCGGCGGATCTCGCGGAGAGCCGGACCGGCCTTGATTCCCTTCCCTGCCGGGGCGCGCCGCGAGGCTGCCACCACGACCGCCCTCGGTGACTCCGACGCCGCCGCCGCGCCCGAGCGCAGCAGCGCCAGCGGCATCGATCTGCGTCCACGCAGCACGCGGCTGCGCGTCATGGTCGGCACCGTGGTGCTGGCGATGGCCGCGGCGCTGGCGCTGTGGGTGTGGTCGGCCAGGCAGAACCGGCTCGGCACGGGGCGCCCGGGTGGGGCGGGCCTGGCCACCGGCGGCGGCCTGGGTCAGAAGTTGCGCTCGCGCTCGGCGGGCTCGCTGCTGGGCGGCCCCATCGCCAGCGCCGAGTCGGGCAACGCCCGCGCGCGCATGGATCTGGTGTTCGCCGACCGGCTCAGCGGCTATCGCGAGGTCGTGTTCCGCGGCCGGGCCCGGCGTGGCGTGGCCACCGAGGTGTCACCATGAAGTCCGCGGCAGCATGGTGGACCGCGCTGGGCCTCGGCCTGGTGCTGGCCCTGGGCGCGGGCGCCGGCGCTGGCCTCGGCGGCTGCAACCGTGGTGAGCGCAAGCCCGAGCCGGGTTCGTCGACCGACAAGGTCGAGGGGCCGCCGCTGGATCGCAAGCTGATGCTGTCGCTGGCGACCGCGCGTGCATATCACCACCAGGCCGACGTCTACGTCGCCGACGGCAACAACGAGGCGGCGCTCGACGTGGTGCGCAAGATCACAAAGATGGAATGGCCGGATGCACCCGAAGCCCAGGAGGCGCTGGATGACGCCTTCGCGCGCCTGGCCAAGCTGGAGCTGGCCGCCGGTCGCGCCGAGGAGGCCCTGGCGATCGCCAAGCGCCGCCTGGAGGCTCCGGTGGCCGAGTCGTTCTTCCGATCCAACCTGATCAGCGTGCAGGGCGAGCTCCTGAAGGCGCGCGCCGAGCAGCTCGACGCCACCGACCGTGGCGCCGCCAGCGCGCTCCGGCGCGAGGCCATCGCGACGTTCCAGCGCGCCATCGAGATGAACGAGCGGCTGCAGCTGCGCCTGCTCGAGGAGGAGACGCAGCCGTGACCGGGCCAAACCAGCACCACCGCGGCAGGACGCGGACGCATGGGGCCCTCGCGGCGCTGTTCGTGCTCGGCGTCCTCGGCAGCGGCTTCGCCCTCGGTGGCGGCTGCGCCGTCGGCAACCGCCCCCACGGCGCGACCACCGGCCCCGGCGATCCCCAGGGCCGGCGCGGTGCCCTCGAGGCCCGCGTGCGCGAGCTGCGCGCCCAGATCCAGGACAGCTCCAACCAGCTCGGCCTGCCGCGCAGCACCGGGGCCGGCTTCCCGCCGGTGGCGCCGCAGGACGGCTCCCCCGAGGTCTCGCCAGACACCAGCCCGATGCCGATGCCGATGCCGATGGCACGCGGCAGCAAGTGCGAGCGCGTGTGCGACCTGGCCGAGGCCATCTGCCAGGACGCCGACGAGATCTGCAAGATCGCCGACGAGCTGGGCGACGACGACTCCCGCCAGGCCTGCGACGACTCGCAGGGCAGCTGCCGCGCCGCGACCCAGCGCTGTCGCGGCTGCCGCTGATCACCCAGCGCCCCTTCCCACACATCTCTCGTGCTCGTGCTCGTGCTCGTGCTCGTGCTCGTGCTCGTGCTCGTGCATGCGCAGTGCACAGCCCGCGCTGTTTCCCCGTCCTGTATGATGCGGCGTGCTTTCAGGGCGGGCGCGCGCAGCGGGGCCTTGGGGGGCGCTCCTCGGGGCGCTCACGCTGGTGGCCTGTGTCGCGACGGAGGTGCTGGCGACGCCGTTCATGCCCGAGCCGGTGGGGCCACGCGCCATCGGCCGGGCGGGCGCGGTCACGGCGTCGGCTGACGACCTGTGGGCGCTGGCGGTCACGCCCGCCGGCCTGATCCACGACCGCGGCGGTGGCGGCCTCGAGCTCGGCGCCAGCCTCGGGCTGCACGCCACCCGCCTGTCGTATGCCCGGGTCGGCGTCGACCCGCAGCTGCGCTTCCCCCTCGCCGAGAGCCGCACCGGCACCACCAGCCTGCCCAGCTTCGGCGTGCGGCTGGGCCTGCTCGGCGGTCGCCTGGCCTTCGGCGCCGCGCGCTTCATCGCCTCGCGCGAGGAGCTCGGCTACCCGCGCAGCCCCGCCACCACGCCGCGCGCCATCGACGATCCGCAGCGCTACCTGGTCCGCGCCCTGACCAGTGAGCGCACCGTGTGGGCGCTCGGGATGGCGGCGCGCCCGCTGTGCTGGCTGGCCCTCGGCGCCAGCTTCAGCATCAGCCAGCTCAGCTTCGACTTCGGTCGCGACGGCTGGGTCGGCACCTCCGGCGACCTCGCACGCAGCGAGGATCCCCGCCTCGATCTCCCCACCCAGGTGGCGCTCGCCGACGATGTGGTACCCGCTCTCGGGCTCGGCCTCAAGCTCCGTCCGCCACACTCCCGCCTCGGGCTGGCCCTCTCGCTCGAGCTGCCCTGGGACGCCGACCTCAGCGGCCGCGCCAGCCTGGGCGCGACCCGCGGCGCCCCGGCCGGCTTCCGCTCCGTTCACGCCGAAGGCCTCGGCACCGTCCGCCTCGCTCGGGCCCTGCCCATCGTCGCCCGCACCGGCGTGCGCCTCGCCGGCGCCCGCGCCGACCTCGAGCTCGACGCCGAGCTGGCCCACCTGCCCAGCACCGACACCTGGAGCGCGACCGCCACCGATCTACGCCTGGTCGCGGTCGACTTCGCCGGCCAGAACACCGTCACCGAGATCACCAGCGTCCCCCTGGCCCTGGCCACACGCACGCGGTACCGCATCGCGCTGGGCAGCGATCTCGTGCTGGTCCCCGGCTTCATGATCCTGCGCCTGGGCTGGGCCCTGACCTCGGCCAGCGCCCCCGCCGCGCTGCGCACCGCCGCCTCGGCGCAGGGCCGGACCCAGGCCCTGGCGCTCGGCCTCGCCGTGCACAGCGCCGGCCTGCGCCTCGAGGTCGGCTGGCAGCACACCCTGGTGACCCGGACCGCCACCCGCACCTCGGCCTGGCGCCACTGGAACCCGCTGGCCCCGGGCAACACCGAGGACGTCGGCTCTGGCGACTACAGCAGCGCCGAGGACCTGGTCGGCGTCGGCCTCAGCATCGACGTCGGCGCCGCCCGGCGCGCCTTCGCACCGCCCCCCGAGCCAGCGCTCGAGGAATAGCCGCACGCGCCCTCCGACTTGGCCAGCTACTTCTTCTTCGCCAGCGCCGCGGTCCTGGGCTTCGGCTTGCTGTCGAGGGCGTCGTCGATCTCGACCAGCAACCCCCACAGCACACCCACGATGGGCGCGAACACGAAGGTGTGATCGGTCAGCGGCCGAGTGCCGAGCGACGCCACCGACAGCTGCGGGTCGCCCAGCGCATGGTGCGCCAGCGCATACAGCCCCACGCAGACCCCGAAGCCGAAGATCCCCTTCAGCGCCGAGGTCCACACCGTGGTCTCCTTGTCGATCAGGTTGCGCCAGATCGGGCGCCCCGCGATCAGCCCCACCACCAGGCCGACCACGCCGTACAGGAGGTACTTCCAGGCGCTCCCCGAGAGCCCCAGCCGGTACGCGCCGTAGCCGAGCGCGCCGCCGATCAGTCCGCCCTTCAGGATGCCGAGCCCGAGCGCCTTCATGCGACCTCCTGCCCTCAGTATAGCCGCCACACGCTGGCGCGCTACGCGACCTGTGTGATGCGACCTGCACCACGCGACCGAGCGGCGCGCCCGGTGCTAGGGCATCCGAGGGCCAGGCGCTCCCGGAGCTCCAGGTGTGCCCGGCGCAGGCTGCACCGGAGCTGCCGCCGCGGCGGCGGTCGCCGCCTTGGCCTTGCTGTCGATGCGCTGGAATGCCGCCATCCGGTCGGCCACCGCGCGCTTGAAGGCGTCCTGCGCCCCTTTCGGCACCGGAACGTCACGCCGCATCTTGACCTTCTGCGGGTCGACGTAGCTGCCGTTCTCCTTGAGCATGAAGTGCAGGTGCGGCCCGGTCGACAGCCCGGTGGTGCCGACATAGCCGATGACCTGCTTCTGCTTGACCACCTGGCCGAGCTTGAGCCCCTTGGCGAACTTGCTGAGGTGCATGTAGCCCGAGGTCAACCCGCCGGCGTGCTTGATCTCGATGTAGTTGCCCTTGCCGCGCGACTGCGACTCCGGCAGCTTCACGCTGACCGTGCCGTCCGCGGTCGACCACACCGGCGTGCCCACCGGGGCCGCGAAGTCGGTGCCCATGTGGCCGCGCGTGATGTGCAGGATGGGGTGCATGCGCTTGGGGTTGAAGCCGCTGGAGATGCGCACGAAGCGCAGCGGCGTCTTGAGCATGCTCTTGACGATGTTCTGCCCCTTGTCGTCGTAGTAGCTGCCCTTCTTGGCCCCCTCGGCCTGGAAGTAGAAGGCCCGGTAAGTGCCGACCTTGCCGGAGTACTCCGCGGCCAGCAGCTTGCCGTAGTTGATGTGCTTGCCATCCAGCGACTGCTTCTCGATCACGACCTTGTAGGAGTCGCCGGGATGCTGGTCGGTGTAGAAGTTGATGTCCCACGCGAAGACATCGACGATGGTGCCCACCAGTGCGGTCGACTCGCCGGTCTTCTTGATGGTCTCGTACAGGGTGCCGTCGATGGGTCCACCGATCTCGACGATCTGGGTGTCGACCGGCTTCTCGTTGCGCCGCGCCGTGAACGCGCCATCGGCGCCGCGCTCGACCTCATAGGTCACCAGCAGGCTGGCGACATACTCGAAGCGCTCCAGCTCGCCCTCGGGGTTGTAGCCCAGCGCGTAGGTCTGGCCCTCGCGCACGCTGCGGAAGTCGAACACCCCGGTCATCGCCTTGACGATGGCGGCCTGCTCCTGCCGGTCGATCCCCTCACGCGTCAGCACGCTCGACAGGGTGTCCTTCTTCTCCACCGCCCCCGTCACCATGCGCAGATTGTCATCATCGTCGGTGCCGGCGGCCGGGGCCGCACCCGTACCCGTGCCGGCGCCATCCCCGCCAGCAGACGCCGCTGCGCCGCCCCCTGCATCGCCCCCGCCTGCAGCCACCGCGCCGCCACCATCGACAGCCGCGCCCGCACTGGCCACCGGTGCCCCGGCCGCATTGGCCGCCCCGCCCGACTTCTTGCCGCCGCACCCGGCCGCACCAGCCGCCCCCAGCACAGCCAGCCACAACCACTTCGATGTCGACCGCGTTCGCGTCATCTCGTCTCTCTTCAGGCTTCAGATTCAGGCCGAGGCCTTCCTGCTCAACGCTTGGCCAGCCTGTCCCCTTCCCGGGCGGCGCGCAACATCTCTGCCGCATGCTCCCGCGTCTTGGCGGTGATCTTGACCCCTCCCAGCATGCGCGCCACCTCCTCCTCGCGCTCGCCGTCGCCCAGCCGGGTCACCGAGGTCGCCGTGCGCCCCGCCGATTCGCGCTTCTGCACCAGGAAGTGCGCATCCGCGAAGGCCGCGATCTGCGCCAGATGCGTGATGCACACGACCTGCCCGTGGGCCGCCACCTTGGCCAGCTCGCGCCCGACCACCTCGGCCACGCCGCCGCCGATGCCGGCATCGACCTCGTCGAACAGGTACGTCGTCACCGCGTCCGCCCGCGCCAGCACCCGCTTGAGCGCCAGCATCACGCGCGACAGCTCGCCGCCCGAGGCCACCTTGCTGAGCGGGCGCAGCTCCTCCCCCACGTTGGCCGACAGCATCAGCTCGACGCGGTCCCAGCCGCCTGGCCCCATGCGCTTGCCGGTGTCGACCAGCTCCGGCGCGTCACCTTCGCGCGGCAGCCTGGGCTCGATGCGCACGTCCAGCTTGGCGCCCTTCATGCCCAGGCTGCCCAGCCCCTGCGTGGTCCGCCGCGCCAGATCGCGTCCCGCGGCCAGACGCGCCTCCGACAGCTTGCCGTGCGTCTCCAGCGCGGCCTTGCGCGCGCTGACCACGGCCTTGCCGAGCTCGGCCCGGCGCTCGTCCCGGCGCTCGAAGTTGCCCAGCTCCTCGGCCATCTCGGCGCGTCGCTCCAGCACCGTCGCCACGGTCCCGGCGCCACCCGGCCCGCTGGCATGCTTGCGCACCATGCGGCCGATCAGCGCCAGCCGATCCTCGACCTCGCCCAGGCGCCCCGGATCATCCTGGATCTTCTCGCCATACCTGCGCAGCGCCTCGGCGGCGTCATCGACCTCGACGCGGGCACGCTCGAGCTGCTCCACCATCGGCGCGAGCTGTGCGTCGATGGCCGCCAGCGGGCCCAGCTCGCGCAGCACGCCCGCTAACCTGTCGCTCACCGCCTCGTCACCGGCATACAGCACATCCACCGCCATGCCAGACGCCGCGGTCAGCCGCTCCGCCGCGCGCAGGCGGTCGCGCTCCGCCGCCAGCGTCGCCTCCTCCCCGGCCACCAGCTTGGCGTCGTCGATCTCGCGGACCTGGAAGCGCAGCCAGTCCTCGCGCTCGGCCCGACGCCCCTCGGCCCCGGCCTCGTCGCTCAGCGCCGCCACCGCCGCGCGCAGCGCCTCGTAGCGCTCGGCACACTCGGCGCGCTTCGACTCCAGCCCGGCGAAGGCGTCGAGCACCTCCAGGTGGCGCACCGGATCGGTCAAGCTCTGGTGCTCGTGCTGCCCGGCCACATCGATGAGCGGCGCGATGACCTCGGCCAGCGTGGCCGCGGTCGCCAGCGCACCATTGATGAAGACCTTGCCGCGCCCGGTGCGCTGCAGCACGCGGCGCACCAGCAGGGTGCTGCCATCCGACTCGATCCCGGCCGCGTCCAGCCGCGTCGCCACCCCGCGCGCCAGCTTGCCACCGGCATCGCCCAGGTCGAACACCGCCTCGACCCGGGCCTCGTCCACGCCGGTGCGGATCCAGTCCGCGCTGGCCCGCCCGCCGCGCAGCAGCCCCACCGCATCGACCACGATGGACTTGCCCGCCCCGGTCTCCCCCGTGAGCACGTTCATCCCCGCCGCGAGCTCCACCGTCAGCTCATCGACGATCGCGAACCCTCGAATCCGCAGCTGCGCCAGCACCCGCGCAGCCTAGCACCCCCCCCTGACACAAGGCACCACCCAACACCACCACCCCAGGCCACCAGACCACCAGCTACGCCATGCGCTCGCCGCCACCCCAGCCCAGCTTGCCGCGCAGCACCTCGAAGGTGCTGACCCCCGGCGTGGCCAGCAGCTTCAGCGGCTGCGGCGCGCGCGTCATCTCGACCCGGTCGCCCTTGCGGAACGGCCGCGCCCACTGCCCATCCAGCGTCAGCATCACGCTGGACGCGTCGCCCACGACCTCGACCGTGAGCAGCTCGCCGTCGTTGAGCCCGACCACCAGCGGTCGGTTGGTCAGCGTGTGCGGACAGATCGGCGTCAGCACCATGGCGCTGACGGTCGGATACACGATGGGGCCACCCGCCGACAGGTTGTAAGCCGTCGAGCCGGTCGGCGTGCTCACGATGAGGCCGTCGGCCCGGTACGTGGTGATGCGCGCCCCGGCCAGGAAGGTGTCGAGCTCGATGAGGCGTGCCATCGCGCTCTGCGAGATGACGGCATCATTGATGACCGCGCGGGTGACGACCTCGTCGCCACTGCGCAAGCGGACCTGGATGCGGGTGCGCTCGTCCACACGGAGCTCGCCCGCCAGCGCCGCCTTCAGGGTCGCGCGCGCCTCGGGCGCGCCGCAGGTGGTCAGGAACCCGAGCCGTCCAAGGTTGATGCCCAGCACCGGGACGCCCTGATCGGCCACCAGACCGGCGCCATACAGCAGCGTGCCGTCGCCGCCCAGCACCACCAGCAGCTCGACCGCCTCACCGATCTCGGCCTCCGACACCAGCTCGACCTCGGGCACCGCCGGCAGCACCACCGCGGTCACCGTCGGCTCGCTGGTCAGCATCACCGGGCGCACACCCAGCTCACGCAGCCAGCCCGCCAGCTCCCGCGCGAGCGTCACCGCCTCGGGCTTGTCCCGCTTCACGATGACCCCGACGCGACGCACGCGGCTCGCCTCAGCCTACGACGCGATTGCGACCGGCGCGCTTGGCCCGGTAGAGGTTCTCGTCAGCGATCTTGATGAAGGCCAGCGCGTCCATGGGCTGGCCCTCGATGGTGGCCAGGCCGACCGAGATGGTGACCTGCAGCTTGTCACCCTCGAACTCGAACGGCTCGCGCGCGACCATCTGGCGGATCTGCTCGCCGAACTCCTGGCAGCCCTGCGCGGTGGTCTCGGGCAGCACGGCCGAGAACTCCTCGCCGCCGTAGCGCGCCAGCAGCTCCTCGCGGCGGATGCGCGGCTGCAGGCGACGCGCGATCTCCTTGAGGACGTGGTCGCCGGTGAGGTGACCGTGCTCGTCATTGATGCGCTTGAAGTGATCGATGTCGAACATGACCAGCGACAGCGGCCGCCCGTAGCGCAGGCAACGCGCCATCTCGCGGTCGAGAAACTCCAGGAAGTACCGCTTGTTGTGGACGCCGGTGAGGCCGTCCACGATGGTCATGCGGTAGATCTCTTCGTGATAGGCGCTCTCGACGTTGGCGCCGGTCAGGAACTTGAAGATGGCGCCGCCGATCTTGACCAGGTCACCGTCGCACAGCGCCTGCGACTGGACCTGGATGTCGTTGACATACGAGCCGTTGGTCGACCCCATGTCCTGGATCGACCAGGCGCCGTTGCCGGGATCGCGGAAGAAGCGCGCGTGCCGCCGTGACACCGAGTCGCGGTCGACCTGGATGTCACAGTCGGTGCCGCGCCCGACCACCACCTCGCTGCGCTCGAGCGGGAACTTCTTCCCGATCTCCGCGCCGGGCGGATAGATGAGCACCAGGCAGCCCTCGCCTGCCGTGGCCACCGGGGCGGCCACCTGGATCTTCGTGATGCGGGTCTTCCACTCGCTCATGCGTGCTGGGCGATCCAGGGCGGCAGATCGCCGCTTTCCCCATTTGGCACGCAGACGCCGCGACTGTCAATGTAAGCACCTATCGGGACGTGTCGGAGCGCCACGATGCTGGGCGGGGGTTGGCCATGTCAGAGCCCCATGATAAGCAGCCAGCATGACCACGGTGCTCAGCGACCAGGTCCCGGCCGCCCCGTTCGAGCTGCGCGGCCGCGCTGGCAGTGACCGGGCCCGCACCGGCATCCTCTGTGTGCACGGCTTCACCGGGACCCCGTTCGAGGTGCGCTGGTTCGGGGAGGAGCTGCATCGCCGCGCCGGCTACGAGGTGCTGGGCATCCGGCTGGCCGGCCATGGCACCGACGTGGACGCCCTCGAGGACACCCGCTGGCGCGACTGGTTCGCCTCGGTGGAGACTGGCTTCGACGAGCTGGCGTCGCGCTGTGACCGGGTCGTCATCGCCGGGATCTCGCTGGGTTCGCTGCTGGGCCTCGAGCTTGCGCGCCGGCGCGGACGCAAGGTGGCGGCGCTGATCGCGATGGCCACCCCGCTGTGGCTGCCGCCGGTGACGACGGCGGCGATCCGGGCCGCCAGCGCGCCGCTGTGGCAGCGCCTGCTGGGGCGCCGTCGCCTCAAGGCGGTGCCCAAGCTGGGTGGCGGCTCGGACATCCGCGATGTGGAGATGAAGGCCAGGAACCCGGCGCTCCCGCGGATGCCGATCCTACCGCTGGCCAGCCTGCTCGATCTGGCCGCGCTGGTGCGCCTGGGCCTCGAGGATGTCGTCAGCCCGGTGCTGGTGGCGCACGGCAAGCGCGACCACACCGCGCCCCCGGCCTGCGCCGACGAGCTCTTCAAGCGGCTGTCGGCGCGCACCCGCTGGCAACCCGACGCGCGCACCGACCAGCTCATGCTGGAGGAGAGCTTCCACGTCATCACCATCGATCTCGAGCGCGACATCCTGGTCGACCGCACGCTGTCGTTCCTGGAGGACGTGCTCGGCACTGCACCCGTGAAGGAGGCAGCATGAGCGACCTGATTCTGGCGCTGGACCAGGGCACCACCGGCTCGACCGCGCTGCTGCTCGACCGCGCGCTGGCGGTGCGCGGCAAGGCCACCGTCGATTTCCCGCAGATCTTCCCGCAGCCGGGCTGGGTCGAGCACGACCCCGAGGCCATCTGGGGCTCCATGCTGGCCGCGGTCAGGCGCGCGCTGGAGGTGGCCGGCGCGGCCCCCGGCGAGGTCCGCGCCATCGGCATCACCAACCAGCGCGAGACCACGCTGGTGTGGGACCGCGCCACCGGCACGCCACGTCGCAGCGCCATCGTGTGGCAGGACCGACGCACCGCCGACCGCTGCGCCGCGCTCAAGGCGGCCGGCCACGAGGCCATGGTGCGGCGCAAGACCGGCCTCGTCCTGGATCCCTACTTCTCGGGCACCAAGCTGGCCTGGATGCTGGACGCCGACCCGGGGCTGCGGCGCGACGCCGAGACCGGCAAGGTCGCGTTCGGGACGGTGGACTCGTTCCTGGTGGCGCGGCTGTCGGGCGGCGCGGTGCACGTGACCGATCCGTCGAACGCATCGCGCACCCTGCTGTTCGATCTGAACACGCTGGCCTGGGACGACGAGCTGTGCGCCCTGCTGACGGTGCCGCGCGCGATGCTGCCCGAGGTGCGCGCCTCGGCCGAGGTCTATGCCCTGACCAAGGGGGTCCCGGGGCTGCCCGATGGCATCCCCATCGCGGCCATCGCGGGTGACCAGCAGAGCGCGCTGTTCGGCCAGGCCTGCTTCCAGCCCGGCGATGCCAAGTGCACCTATGGCACCGGGGCCTTCCTGCTGATGAACACCGGCAGCAAGCCAGTGGCGTCGCAGCGCGGCCTGCTGACCACGGTGGCGTGGAAGCTGCCCGATGGTGAGGTGGCGTACGCGCTGGAGGGTTCGGCCTTCATCGCGGGCGCCGCGGTGCAGTGGCTGCGCGACGGCCTTGGCATCATCGGCAGCGCGGCGGAGATCGAGGCGCTGGCGATGTCGGTGCCCGACGCCGGTGGCGTCACCGTGGTGCCGGCCTTCGCGGGGCTGGGTGCGCCGCACTGGCGGCCGGAGGCGCGCGGCATCATCACGGGGCTGACGCGCGGCACCACGCGCGCCCACCTGGCGCGCGCGACGCTGGAGGGCATGGCCCTGCAGATCGCCGACCTCCTGAGCGCTTGCGTCGCCGACGCCGGCCGGCCGCTGACCAGCCTCAAGGTGGACGGCGGCGCGTCGGCCAACGATCTGCTGATGCAGTTCCAGGCCGACATCCTGGGCACGCCCATCTCACGGCCGGCCTCGGTCGAGACCACCGCGATGGGTGCCGCCTTCCTGGCCGGGCTGGCCACCAAGGTGTGGCCGTCCAAGGCCGCCATCGCCGACGCCTGGCGCGAACAGAAGCGCTTCACACCGAGGATGCCGGAGGCCGAGCGCGAGGCCCACCTCGCCCGCTGGCGCTCGGCCGTCGCGAAGGCCTGAGGTCACGCGCGCGGGCCCTGGGGCCCTGGCAAGGCTCAGGCCGGGATGCCCAGCTGGGCTTCCGGCCAGGTGTAGGCCAGCGAGGCTTCGTCATCCGACAGCGCCAGCGGGGCCACCAGCAGGGTGGCGCCCTTGCCACCCAGCGCGGGCTGTGGGGTGCCGCACAGGACGACCTCGTCGCCGGCGCACAGGGTGTGCTCGCGGACGCGGCCCGCGGGCGGCAGCGGCTGCTCGAGCAGCAGCTCGAGGGCGTCGCGCTGGCCTACCGTCATGGTCGCCAGATCCAGCAGGTGGACATGCTCGGGACGCACCGCGGTCACGCGAGCGGTGGAGAGATCCACCTGCGCGCTCGCGTCGCCCTCGCGCAGCACCGCGGGCACGCCGCGGACGACCTCCTGGGTCTCCTGCCAGGCATCGTCGGCGAACAGCTCGTCGACCACGACCCGGGTCCACAGCACGTCACGCTCCGTCAGCGCGGCGCGCAGCTGGCCACCGGCGGGCTCCAGTACGCCCTTCACCTTGCTGGTGCTGCGGCGCTGGCGCAGCGCGGCGGCACCCAGCGGGCGCGAGCGCCGGGCCAGGGCCCAGCCCGACAGCCACAGCACCGCGAACCCCAGCGCACCCAGACCCAGCACCGAAAGCACCACGATCACACCGGTCGAAGTCAGCCAGGTCAGCACGAGCGGCATTATACGAATGCCCGGCAAAATGTCCCCCCGCCTGGCGAAACCCACCAGGCGAAAACGACCCCGACGCAGCGCACCGAACCCACAGCGGGGAAAAACCAATCGGGATACAGACGCTTACAAAAAGCTTCCCTGGGAAAAGCGATGGCACCTTCGTTGCTAAACAACTCTGCCATGACCAAGACCATCGCTTCTTGCCAGGTTCGCATCGCCACCATCGACCTGCGTGCGCTGACGGATCTGGACCTGCTGGGTGAGGTGCTCGCCCGCAGCAATGATGCCTGGAACGAGTTCGTGCGCCGCTTCCGCGGCCTGATCTACCGCTGCGTGTCCAAGGTCATCTGCAAGTACGAGTCGGTCCTGGCCTCCGAGGACATCAACGAGATCTTCGCCGAGGTGCTGTTCAACCTGATGCGCGACGACATGCGCAAGCTGCGCGCCTACGACCCCAACCGTGGCTCCAAGCTGGGCTCGTGGATCGGCCTGCTGTCGATCAACACCGCCTACGACTACCTGCGCGTCACCACGCGCCGCCCCATCCTCGACCGCATCGACGGCGCCCCCGAGGGCGAGACCACGCGTGACCCGCTCGACGACGTCCTGGAGAAGGAGCGCTGGGTCTACCTCGAGGGCATGCTGAAGGACTTCTCGGAGCGCGACCGCGACTTCGTGGCCCTGTACTACGGCTCCGGCATGGAGCCCGAGCAGATCGCCGAGAAGATGCAGATCTCGATCAAGACGGTCTACTCGAAGAAGAACAAGATCCGGAACCGCCTGGTGTCGCTGGTCAAGCACGCGCCGCCCGACTCGCCCATCGCGCTCGCGGCGTAAGTCACCACGTCACTCCCCCGCCTCGCAGCAACTCCTCCCCTACAGCAGCTTGGTCATGTGGACGAAGTGCGCCGGCCAGCGCAGCTTGCCGGTGTCCTTGAAGGCGCTCGAGCCGCTCTCGCGATAGCCCAGGCTGGCGTAATACGCCGGCAGCTCCTCGCGCAGGTTGACGATCTTGAGATCCATGTGGCGAGCGCCCTCGTCCCGGCACAGCGCCTCGGCGTGGGCCACCAGGGCGCGACCCAGGCCGGCACGCTGGTGCCCCGGCGCGATCGACAGCAGGCCGAAATAGCCGCGGTCGCCCTCACGCTGGATGTAGATCACCCCCAGCAACGCGCCGGCACCGTCGTCGGCGCACAGGAAGCGACCCGCCGCCATCAGCCCGGCGACCTCGGCGTCGCTTGTGCGATCGCCGTCGATGAAGAAGTCCTCGACCCGGAAGGCGGCATTGATGAGGGTCGCGATGGCCGGTCCGTCGCCGGCGCCGGCGACCCGGTAGCTGGGAGACATCGCGCGCAGCGTACCAGGACTGCCTGTAAACTGCCGCCATGAGCGTGGACCCCGGGCGGCTGGCAGCAGGGGCGCAGGCGTGCGCCGAGCGTCGCTTCGATCAAGCCCTGGCGCTGCTGGCGCCGCCCCCCGGTGAGGACGAGGAGGCCCAGGCGCCGGGGGTCGCGGAGGCCCAGGTGCTGCGCGCGCGCGCGCTGCTGGGGCTCGACCGCAGGCGCGCCGCCGCCGAGCTGGTGGCGCCGCTGCTGGAGCGGCCGCAGCCGGGGGTCGCCGCGCCGCGGGTGGCCCCGGTGACCCTGTGCGAGGCCCGCGCGCTCAATGCGCGCACCATGCTGCGCGGCTGGGCGCCGTGCGATCTGGTCATCGCCGAGACGCGCGCCACGATCACGGCCGCGCGTCGCCTGGGCGCACCCGCGCGGGTGGCCGCGCTGGAGGCGGTCACCGACGGGGCGCTGGCGTTCGCGCGCATGCGCTGCCGCGCCAGCGCGGAGCGCGAGCTCGCCGAGGCGCGCTCGACGTTCGGCGACGACGCCCGACTGGCGGCCGCCAGCGCCGCCGTGCAGCTGGAGTTCGACGACCGCGCCGCGGCCCGCGCCAGCTACCTCGGCGCCGCCGCGCTGGGCACCGACGTGGTCGGCGGGGGCGCCCGCATCACCGCGCTGGGCCTGAGCTGGATCGCGCACCTGATGGGCGAGTTCGCCGAGGGCCACGCCCGCCTCGACGCGCTCGGCCAGGTACCGGCCGCGGATCTCGCGGTGCACCGGCAGCGCCTGGCGCTGCTGGCCGCCGACGAGCGCTGGGCCGACGCCATCACCATGATCGATCACCTGCTGGCGGTCAGCCCGCGCGCCGACGCGGCCCGCGGCTGGCGCCTGCGCCGCGCCGGGGCGCTGCTGGAGCTGGGTCAGCGCGACGCCGCGCTGGCGGCCTACGCCCAGCTCGAGGCCGAGCCGGCCGCCGAGGGTGACCCGGTGACCGCGCAGGCGCGGCGCACCGTGCAGGCGCTGTCGCGGCCCCGGAGCCCCGAGCGTCGTCGCCACCGCCTGCGCGAGTTTCCAACCGTGGCCCAGCTGCGCGATCACTGCGGCCCCGCCAGCTGCGAGCTGTACCTGCGCTACTTCGGCATCTCGGCCTCGCAGGTCGAGATCGCGCGCCAGATCAAGCTGCCCGGCGGGGGCACACCGGTGTACGCCATGCGCCGCTTCCTCGAGGGCGCCGGCCTGGAGGTGCGGCGGATCGAGGCCAGCTTGCCGGTGCTGCGCCGCGTGCTCGACATCGGGCTGCCGCTGATCCTGGAGGAGGAGTACTCGACCTCGCGCCACGTCGCGGTGTGCATCGGCTATGACGACGAGCGCGAGATCATCGAGGTCCAGGACCCGATGACCCACGAGCTGCGCGAGACGCCGTATGCCGAGCTGCCCAAGCTGCTCGGCCTGGCCAACCATGGCGCGCTGATCGGCCTGCCCGCGACCGACCTGGTGCGCCGCGCCGCGCTCGACGCCGCGCGCATCACCGAGGCCAGGTACATCGCGCTGACCGACGCCGCGTTCGCCGCCAAGGAGGTCGAAAACGACGTCGCCAAGGGCGACGCCCTGGTCGACCAGGCCATCGAGCTGCGCCGCGACTACGAGCTGGCGTGGATCTACCGCTTCGGTCGCGCCCGCGACGCCTGGCACAAGGAGCCCGGCCCCGACACCCGCGCGCGCCTGGGCAAGATCCTGACCGAGATCCTGGCGCTGTGGCCCGACGACGAGTGGCCGCAGCAGTACGCCGGCTTCGTCTACTACAGCGAGGATCGCCAGGACGAGGCGCGCGCGGCGTTCGACCAGGCCATCCAGCGCGACCCCGGCGATGGCAACAACTGGGCCTCGCTGGCCGACTGCTACATCGCCCTGGGGCGCCGTGACGACGCGCGCAACGCGCTGGAGCAGGCGCTGCTCAGGCTGCCCTGGCACGAGCGCGCCGCCGAGAACCTGGCCGATCTGTACGAGGACATCGGCGAGCTGGCGCGCGCGTGGGCGCTCAATGACGCCGCCCGCGAGCGCGGGCCCAAGAACCCGTTCAACTTCGAGGTCGAGGCTCGCCTGCACGAGCGTCGCGGCGACCTGGCCTCGGTGCTGGCCGCCTACACCCGCGCCACCGAGGCCGCGCCGAGCCGGGTCTGGGCCAACCTGCAGCGCGCACGCACGCTGGCGCGCCTGGGTCGCGCCGACGAGGTCGAGGCCGTCCTCGAGCCCATCCTGCGCGCACAGCCCGCCGACGCCGGCCTGCGCGTCGAGCTGGCTGACATGCTGTACAAGTACGGCCGTCCCGAGCGCGCCATGGCGATCTGCCAGCAGCTGCTGGAGAAGGACGGCAAGCACGCCTCGGCGTTCGCCATCATGGGCGCCTGTCAGTGCGCGCTGCCGGGGCTGCTCGATGCCGGCCTGGTGACCCTGAAGCTGGCGCTGTCGCTGCGCCCTGGCTATGCCTGGGTGTACGCCGAGATGGGGCGCCACCTGGAGGCGGCCGGGCGCCTCCACGAGGCGGTGGCGGCGCTGGCCGCGGCGACCGGTCTGGTGTCGTCGGCCAACAACCGCTTCGCGCTGGGCTCGGCGCTGGTCAGCGCGGGTGCGCTGGCGGACGGGGTGTCACAGCTGGTGAGCGCGGCGCGCGCGGCGGCGCTGGACGAGGACAAGCTGGTGCGCGTGGCCAGCGCGGTGATGCAGCAGGATGGCCTCGCCGCGGCGGGCAGCCTGCTGCGCGATCTGGCGGCCGGTCGTGATGATGATGCTGCGGTGCTGCGTGCGCATGTGCGCCTGCTGGTCGAGGTGGCGGCGCAGCCCATGCTGGCGGGGCCGCTGATCGGGCGCCTCGGCGAGCTGGAGCCCGAGGGGCCGGTGGTCGGGGCCTGGCGGGCGCGCGCCCGGCTGGGCAGTGATTCGACCGCGGAGCCATGGCTGCGCGAGGCGGCGGCTCCAGCAGCAGCGGGGGCCGAGGATGCGCCGTCGCCGACGCGGCCGCCCCGGCTGCTGGCGCGGGTGCTGCTGGCCGACGGGCTGAACCAGCTCGGGCGCCACGCCGAGGCGCTGCAGCTTTTGGGTGATGGCAGGCAGACCTTCGCGGTCATGCGCCAGCGTGTGCTGGCCGAGCTCGGCAGCGGCAACCTGGCCGGGGCCAAGCAGCTGCTCGACGGCTGGGCGACCTCGGGGCCGGGGCGGCGCGACGAGAGCTGGGAGCTCGGCTACCTGGTGGCGCGGCGGCAGGGCGACCACGCCGGCGCCCTCGACCTGGCCGGCAAGCTGGCCGCGGCCAGCGGCGAGCACGAGGAGGACGGCCAGCTCGGGCGCTGGGAGCTGGAGAGGTTCGAGTGCATGCTGCGCGCGGGCGAGCTCGGGCGCGCGGAGAAGTTCGGGCTGCGCCAGGTCGGCCGCGTCGAGGACGCCGTACGCCTGGCCGAGGCGGCGCTGAACGCGGGTGCGGCGCCGCTGGCGCGCACGCTGGCCGAGCATGCGCGTGAGCTGGATCCCGGCGGCGGCCTGTGGGCCGGCGTGCTGGCGCGCGCATCGTCTGCTACCGTATGAGCATGTGCATGACTTCGCTTGCGGCCGGGTCGCTGATGGCCGTGGTGCTGCTGATCGCAGCCGCGCTGGCGCTGTGGCTGATGCGCCGCGAGCGCGGCGGTGGCGGCAGCGCCGGGGCGCGCTTCAGACGGCTGCGCGGCGAGGGCAGCGGCGGACAGGGCGGCGCCGGCGAAGATGATGGGGAGGGCCGCGAAGGTGATGGGGACGGCGAAGGCGACGACGAGGGTGAGGGTGACGGCAGCGGCGCCCCGGTGCTGAAGCACGGCCACAAGAACGGGAGCAACGGCAAGCATGTCGGCGCCGGCCCGAGCCAGACCACGCTGGCGGCGCACAACCTGCTCGATGACGCCGAGGCCGCGCTGGCGGGCGGCGACCGGGTCGGGGCGCTCAGGATGATCGACGACGCCTGCCTGCTGGCGGGGGAGGACCCCATGGTGGTGCGCCGCGCCGAGGTGCTGCGCGCCCGCGTCGCCTGAAGTCGTGTCAGGGTTGCGTGATAAGTCCCACCCACCCCCAAGGCGGAGGGGGATCCGACGAGAATCCGGGCATGAACGGCTCCGGACTGGCGTTATTTAGCCCTCGCGCCCTGGTGCGGCGCTGGTAGACTGCGCGCGATGTTTCGGCTCTGGAACAGCACCCCTGGACGCAAGCGCGTCGCCATCGAAAACCCCAGTGACGGCGGGGTCCTGTTCTGGCTGGGCAAGCTCTACGGCTTCGTCCTCGCCAGCGTGGTGCTGACCGCGCTGGCGGCCTCGTTCTCGACCTATGTCTTCTACGCCGCCAGCATCGGCGCGGTGTCGGGCGACAGCGAGGCCCACGCGGCGCCCTCGGTGACCCGGATCTACGCCGGCGACGGCACCCTGCTGGCGGAGCTGGCCAACCAGTGGCGCGAGGAGGTCCCGCTGTCGGTCGTCCCCGAGCGGCTGCAGCGCGCCTTCATCGCCACCGAGGATCGCCGCTTCTACCAGCACGGCGGCATCGACTTCCGCGGCATCATGCGCGCCATCCTGAGCAATGTCTCCAGCGGCCAGCTGCGCCAGGGCGGCTCCACCATCACGCAGCAGGTCGCCAAGATGTCGCTGGGCAGCGAGAAGTCGTTCTCGCGCAAGGCCAAGGAGGCCGTGCTGGCGCGCCGTATGGAGGCGCACCTCAGCAAGCACCAGATCCTCGAGCGCTATCTGAACGGTGTCTTCCTCGGCGGCGGCGCTTACGGCGTCAAGGCCGCCGCCATGCGCTACTTCGGCAAGCAGCTCGACGAGCTGACGCTGAGCGAGACCGCCATGATCGCCGGCCTGGCGCGCGCCCCCGGCCGCGACGCTCCCACGCGCAGCATCGAGGCCGCCACCAAGCGCCGCAACGAGGTCCTGCGCGCCATGGTCGAGACCGGCGTCATCACCGAGGCCGAGCGCAGCGCAGCCAGCGCCGACAAGATCCGCCTGCGCAAGTACAAGGAGGTCTTCGGCCAGATCGCGCCCTACTTCAGCGAGCAGGTCCGCCTCGACCTGGTCGCGCACTACGGCCGCAAGGACCTCTACGAGCGCGGCCTGCGCGTCGAGACCACGGTGCTGCCCTGGGTCGACGCCGTGGCCGCCGAGAACGTCGACTTCGCGACCCGCAAGATGGACAAGCGCCAGGGCTTCCGCAAGACCACGCGCCTGACCAGCCCGCCCGACGAGGAGCCGGGTCGCGTCGCCCACCTGACCGGCGCCGAGCTGGACGGCTTTCGCCAGCGCGCCGAGGCCCGCTACGGCGAGGCTCCGCTGGTGGAGGGCCGGCGCTACCTCGGCGTGGTCGAGGAGGTCGCCGCCGACGGCGCCAAGGTGCGCGTCGGCGCGCGCAGCTACCCGCTGCCGCTCAGCCAGATGCGCTGGGCCTCGACCTTCACCGCCAAGGACGCCACCAACGACCGCCAGACCGGCGACGCACGCACCGCGCTGGAGCCGGGCGACATCGTCTGGGTGCGCGCGGCGCGGCGCTCGCGCACCGCCAAGTTCACCGACTGGACCTACAACGAGGACGGCGACGCCCTGTGGGTCCCGGAGAGCGACAAGCCCACCGGCCCCGAGGCCACCCTGGCCCTCGAGCAGACCCCGCGCGTGCAGTCGGCCATCTTCACCTTCGATCACGAGACCGGCTACGTGCTGGCCATGGCCGGCGGCACCGACTTCGATCGCGTCAAGTACAACCAGATCACCCAGGCCTGCCGGCAGCCCGGCTCGACCTACAAGCCGATCTACTACTCGCTGGCGATGGACAAGGGCTTCGGCTTCGACTCGTCGTGGAAGGACATCCCCAAGACCGAGGTCGATCCCATCACCGGCGAGGTCTGGAAGCCGACCGACCTCGAGACCCCGACCACCGCGGAGGTCACGCTGGAGTGGTCGCTGGTGTGGTCGCGCAACATCCCCTCGGTCGAGATCTTCAACAAGCTGGGCGCCACCACGGTCGAGGCCTGGGCGCGCAAGCTCGGCTTCACGTCGACCATCCACGCCGACAAGGCGCTCGCGCTGGGCGCGTCGTGCACCTACATGGACGAGCTGTCGCGCGCGTTCTCGTACTTCGCGCGCAACGGGCGCGGCTACGCCGACGACCTCGTCTATGTGCGCCGCATCCGTGATCGCAACGGCCACGTGCTGGTCGACCGCACCGCCTGGTTCGATCCCGATCTGTCACCGGCCGACAAGCTGGACCGCATCGCCGCGCGTGGCGGCGTCAAGCTGCCCCAGGTCATCCCGGCGCGCGCCGCCTACCTGACCAACGTGCTGCTCCGGCAGGCCGTCGATCGCGGCCACGCCAAGCCGATCCGCGCCACGCCCATCGTCGCCGCCGGCAAGACCGGCACCTCCAGCGCCACCATGGATCTGTGGTTCACCGGCTACACCGCGCGCTGGTACACCACCTTCTGGATGGGCGACGTGCAGCGCGAGCGCCAGCTCGGCTACCACGACGCCTCGTTCATGGTCGCGGTGCCGTCGTGGGCGCGCTACATGAACGAGGTCGCGGTCGACCAGCCGCAGCGCGAGATCCCGACCTGGGTGCCCGAGGGCGTCAAGCCGGGCGACCGCGGCGGCCCCGCCAAGCGCGCCGACGCCACCGGCAAGCAGACGCCACCACCCGATCCAGACGGCACCTGATGCGCGTCGCGGCCACGGTGGGCGTGCCGCCGTCGGCGCGGCGGCGTCGGCTGCACCTGTGGGCGCTGTACGCACGCGCCATCCTGCGCGAGTTCCGCGGCTCGCTGGCGCTGCTGGGCGGCCTGATCGTGATCGGCACCGCGGTCATCGCGCTGTCGTCGTGGCAGCCGCAGCCAGGGCTGCGCCACAGCTTCGCGGCGGCGTTCGAGCTGCTCTCGGGCGAGCCGCTGCTGGGGCCGCCGCCCAACGCGGCGGTGACGGTGCTGTACGTGGCATTTCCGATCGCGGGGCTGGCGGTGGGCGCCGAGGCCCTGGTGCGACTGTCGCTGCTTCTATTTTCGAAGCGGCATGGGCAGAAGGAGTGGGCCAAGATCATGGCGTCGACGTTGCGGGATCATGTGGTGCTGTGCGGCCTCGGCCACCTCGGGGTGCGCGTGCTGGAGAAGCTGCTCGAGCTGGGCGTCGACGTCGTGGTCATCGAGCGCGACGCCAACAACGGCTTCGTCGAGACCGCGCGGGCGCGCAAGGTCCCGGTGCTGGAGCTCGACGCCAAGAACGAGACCGCGCTGGCCGAGGCCGGGGTGCCGCACGCGCGCGCCATCATCGTGTGCACCAACGACGTCATGACCAACCTCGAGGTCGCGGTCGACGCGCGCAAGCTGAACCCCAAGATCCGGCTGGTCACGCGCATGTTCGACCCCGCGGTGGCGGCCAAGCTGGGCGACGCGCTGGCGCTCGACGTGGCCTTCAGCTCGTCGGCGCTGGCGGCGCCCACGGTGGCGACCGCGATCTTCGACGCCAACGTGCTGTCGTCGTTCGAGCTCGACGGGCGCATGCACCTGGTGGCGCGCGTCGAGGCCAGCAAGGGCGGCGCGCTGGCCGGCAAGGCCATCGCCGGCCTGCAGAGCGAGCTCGAGGTCGCGGTGCTGGCGCTGGAGCGCGCCGCGGGTGGCCCCAGCTTCCGGCCCTCGCCCGACGAGAAGGTCCAGGCCGGCGACGCCGTGGTGGTGCACGTGCGCGCCGACAAGCTGGGCAGGTTCACCAGCGCCGCGCGCGGCTGAGCGTCAGCTGCGCTGGGCGTGGCTGACGATGAGCTTGCCGACGCGGCCGATGACGACCTGACGCACGTCGGTCAGGCCGGCCGACAGCAGGGCGCGGGTGTGGGTCTCGCGCGCGACACCGGCGCGCCCGCCCAGCCACCCTGGCAGCCCGGCGGCGCCGGCCAGGGCGCTGACCAGGACCAGCCGACGCCCTGGCGCCAGCGCGGCCACCAGCGTCGCGAGCTCGGCGGGCGGCTCGGCGGCGATGATGGCGTCGAGGCCGCCGGCGGCCACCGGCAGGCCGTGCGCCCGCAGCACCAGCAGCGCGGGCGGCGCGGTGCCGCGCGCAGGCCGCAGCACCTTCTTGAGCTGGCGCGGGGCGGCGCCGGCCTGGGTCGCCAGCACGCGCGCGCCACGATCGGCCAGCGCGCGCGCCAGGGCGAGATCGCCCAGCACCGCCAGGCGCGGCGTCGCCGGGCACAGCGCCATCAGGAGCTCGTCGAGCTCGGCGGGGGCGCTCATGTCAGCGCGTCGGCGGCGGGATGTGCAGGTAGCGACACTTGGGCTCTTCGAGGTGCGGGGTGACGCGCAGGCGCCACCACAGGTTGTCGGCGATGAAGCGGAAGTTCTGGTAGCTGACCACGAAGAAGTCGATCTTCTGGTGCTTGATGGCGCCGCCCTGGTCGTCGGCGCGCAGGCAGCCATCGTGGCGGGTGCCGTCGGGCAACAGCACCCCGTCGAGCTCGGGCAGGTACACGGTGTCGCCGATGGGGATGTAGCGCGGATCGACCGCGATCGACCGGAACGGCACCAGGGACCGGCTCTGCACCCCCTTGCCCATCGGGTAGCGCTCGGCGTCGAGCAGCGTGAAGCAGGTGCCGAGGCCCCACTTGCATCGACCGTCATAGTTGATGACGCGCCCGTCGGACAGGATCCCCGAGCCCTCCATGGCCAGCTCGTCGAGGAACGACATCGGGTAGGTGCCGATGTACAGGCCGTTGGCGGTGTAGATGTCGGTGTCGGGCGGGTCGATGCGGTGCGGCTCCTCGAAGGCCAGCCAGTAGAACGACAGCCGGTAGCCCTCCTCGGCGCCGATGGGGAAGCCGCAGCACTCCTTGACCTTGGACGAGGGCTCGACCTTGCCGGTGGGCAGGCCGGGTTCGCGACCGGCCTCGCCGGGTGCGCGGCGTGCGGCGGCAGCGGGGGCAGCGGGCGGCGCCGGGGTGTCGGGGGCGGCGGCCGGGGTGCCTGGTCGCAAGGACAGGTATGCCGACGCGATGCCGACGAGTGCGAGCGACCTGCCGAGACGCGGGGACACCATGATGATGATAGCGCGTCCGAGGCCGCTTCAGTAGTTACCGGGTGGCGGGCTGGCGAGGGCCCGGATGGACGGGTGGCGGTGGGCGTGGTACGCGATTTGTGTGCAGCCCGCATGGCTCGTGCGTGTCCCTGGCGCGACGCCCGTGGCGACTGCCGCGGCGGCTGGCCCAGGCTCGGCGGAGATCGGGGGCAAGGCCGCGGGAATCCTGCGCCTGGCGGCCGCCGGGCTGCCGGTCCCCGACGGCTGGGTGGTGACGCCCGAGGTCACCGAACAGGAGCTGTCGGGGGTCGCGGGCAGGACGGCGCTGCTGCACGCGGTGGCGCAGCTGGGTGCCGGACCGGCCGGCGCGGGCACGCTGGTGGTGCGCTCTTCGGCCAGCGGCGAGGACGCCACGGGGGCGCGCGCGCCCGGGGTGTATCGCTCCATCGTCGGTGTGCCGCGGGACGGCGCCGCGCTGGTCGCGGCGGTGGCGGCGGTGCGGGCGTCGCTGCGGGCGCCACTGGCGGCGGCGTACCGGACCCGGCTGAGCCCAGGCACCACCGAGCGCATGGCGGTCCTGCTACAGGCCGCGGTGCCGGGTGTGCAGCTGACCCTGTACACGCGCGACCCCGGCCAGGGTGGCGCGGCGAGCCAGCTGCGCCTCGAGCGCGCAGACGGCGCGGCGCTGCTGTGTGACCGTGACAGCGGCGCGGCGGTGCTGACCGAGTGGGCCCCCGCCGAGCTGGGGCCGCGATGGCTGGCCGCGGTCATGGCCGCGGTGCCGGTGCTGGAGCAGGCCTTCGGCGGCGCGGTCGATGCCGAGCTGGTGGTCGGCGACGACGTCGTGACCTGGGTGCAGGCGCGGCCGGCAGCGCTGTGGCCGACGCCGGCGCGCGCGGCCTTCGCCGCCCCCGACGCGCGCGCCTGGCGACTCGATGCGACCCACAATCCGGCCCCGCTGTCCGAGGCGCAGGCCGACCTGGTGGCCGCGGTCGAGGCCGG
>Ga0154020_10000723_pt1 | contig 40647 bp, 36 predicted proteins | sample Klosneuvirus_201_FD_109709 | JGI IMG/M metagenome (GOLD analysis project Ga0154020, IMG submission 109709) | Active sludge microbial communities from wastewater, Klosterneuburg, Austria - Klosneuvirus_20160825_MG | ecosystem: Engineered > WWTP > Aerobic digester > Activated sludge | place... | reverse complement strand
GCCCCCCCCCCCCCCAACTTTGGAGCAGCATGTTTTCTACCCGCCAGTTCACCATCCTCGGTGCCGCGTTGCTCACCATCTCGGCACAAGCACAGACTGTTTCGTCAGACTTTGAGACAGGCCTCGAAGGTTGGACGAGTTTCCAGAATGGATCGTTTGCGCCGATCTGGATCCCACCCTCCGGAAGCGACGACGGCTTTGCCCAGCTCACGGACTCTACCACGGGCTGGGGTTACTTCCAGGCCCCCGCCGCGTTCACGGCCCAGGCCGCCGAGTATGGCGGGACGTTCTCCTTCGATCTCCGTCATGAGTTCCAGGGCGATCCAGTTGCGTACAGGGTCCGCGTCGCGATCATCGGCGGCGGGCTGAACCTCATCAACGAGAGCGTGCTTCCCACCGCCTCTTGGGTCAACTACTCGTTCCTGCTCGACGCGTCGTCAGGCTGGCGGGTCTTCTCGAACATCTCACAGAACTACACCACCGGCGCGCCGCTCGCCACGCAGACTCAGATGGAAGCCGCACTCGGCGGCATCTCGGGGCTCTTCATCGCGGCGGACTACACGCCCAGCTACGCCCCTGCGGACCTTGACCGCACCTCGATCGACAACGTGAATCTCGACGTGGTCCCCGCGCCCGGCGCCGCCGCTCTGCTGGCTCTTGGCGGCGTGCTCACCGCTCGCCGCCGCCGCTGAATCTCGGGGGCGATAACTTGGGGCCTAGCCAGCGCGCCCAAGGCGTCGGCGCGCGGTCCGCCGCTTTTTCATTGTGCCCGCGGGCGCCCCCGGCTAGTGTGGGAGCCGGTCGGAGGTTGCACCCCCCGCCGGGGCGGCACTCCGTGGACCGGAACGGAGCCCCTAATGCACGCCCGCGTCGCGTCGGCCCTCACGCTCGTCTGTTGTGTCGCCTCGGCCCACGCGGACGAGGTCACGTTCTGGAACCAGGTGCTGTTGGACTCCGTGAGCGCCACATCGATGGCCCCGCCCCGCGCCGCCCGCGCGATGTCCATGGTGCAGGGCGCGGTGTACGACGCGGTGAACTCGATCGACCGGACGCACGCGCCCTTCGCTACGGACTTTATTTCGCCCGCGACCGCCTCGCGTGAGGCCGCCGCCGCGTGCGCGGCTCATCGCGCCCTCGTGAACCTGTTCCCGTCCCGGCAGGCGGTGTTCGACGCCGCGCTCGCCACCCGGCTCTCGATGATCCCGGACGGCGCCGCGAAGGTGAGCGGGATCAACGCCGGCGACACCGCGGGCTTCGGGATGATCGCGTCGCGAGCCTCCGACGGCTCCGGACAGTCCCCGCCCCCGTGGACCGGAAACACGACGCCGGGCCAGTGGCGCCCGACCGACAACGGGCTGCCCGGGGCACTGCCCCACTGGGGCACGGTCACGCCGTTCGTCATCCCCAACGGCTCAGCCTTCCGCGCGCCCGCAGCGCCCGCGCTTGGCTCGGTGGCGTACCGCGCCGCGTTCGATGAGGTCCGCTCGCTGGGCAGCGCCACCAGCGGCACGAGAACCGCGGAACAGACCGACATCGCCATCTTCTGGGCAGCGAACGCCGGCACCGTCACTCCCCCGGGCATGTGGAACCAGATCGCGCAGAGCGTGGCAGCCGAGCGGAACCAGAGCCTTGCCGAGAACGCCCGGATGTTCGCGATGGTGGGTGCTGCCGTCGCCGACGCATCCATCAGCGCATGGGACACCAAGTACACCTACAACGTCTGGAGGCCAGAGACCGGCATCCGCCTCGCAGACCAGGACGGCGACCCAATGACCGACGCCGACCCCACCTGGTTGGCCCTGCTGCCCACGCCGAATCACCCTTCGTACACCTCCGGCCACAGCACCTTCAGTTCCGCCGCCGCCGCCGCTCTCGCGGCGTTCATCGGCGATGACGCGTTTTCATTCACGCTGACGAGCGAGGGAATGACCCGGTCATTCGCGTCGTTCTCCGAGGCCGCCGCGGAGGCCGGGCAGAGTCGCATCTACGGCGGGATCCACTGGCAGTTCGATAACCAGGCGGGGCTCGCGGCGGGGCACGACGTAGGGGTCTACGTCGCGACGCACGCCTTCGGAGCGGTCCCGGCTCCTGGGGCTGGGGCGCTCGCGGCACTCGCCGGGCTGGTCGCGATGACCCGCCGCCGATCGCGGGCCTGACTGGCGCGGGGCTTCCGGCGTTCGTTGGCTGTCCCGTGCCTCGCGCGCGTGTCGGGGCACTACGCTCCTCTATGGCAGCGGACCAGCCCCCTTCGGCCCCCTCGTCGCCGTTTCCCCACGTGCCCTATGAGCCGTACAGACCCGACCAGCCTCCGGAGGCCCTCGCGCGGTCTTTCTACGAGACGCTCAGGCTCCGACGCAGCGTCCGCTACTTTTCCGACACGCCCGTGAGCGAAGAAACAATCCGGTGGTGCGTCGCCGCCGCGGGCACGGCCCCCTCCGGCGCGAACAAGCAGCCCTGGCGCTTCGTCGCGGTCCGCGACCCCGACCTCAAGCGGCGAATCCGAGTCGCCGCAGAGGCGGAGGAGCGGGAGTTCTACGCCCGGCGCGCCACCCCGCGCTGGCTCGCCGATCTCGCGCCGATCGGGACCGACGCCGAGAAGCCCTTCCTCGAAGCCGCACCCTGGCTCATCGTCGCCTTCAAGCTCGTGAAGGGCGACCCCGAGCCGGACGGCACGCAGGGACAGGTGTACTACGCCGAGGAGTCCATCGGCATCGCCTGCGGCATGCTCATCACCGCGATTCACCTCGCGGGGCTCGTCACGCTCACACACACACCCAGCCCGATGGGCTTCCTCTCCGCGGTCCTCGATCGGCCCGCGCACGAGCGCCCGTTCCTCCTGCTCCCGGTCGGCTATCCGGCGGCGGGCTGCACCGTGCCCGACCTCCACCGCAAGCCGCTCGAGCGGGTCTTGGTCGTGCGATAGCGCGGCCGCAGACCTCGCCCCACCCCGATACACTCGCGCGATGCTCCGCCTGGCCAACTTCATAGACAACCAGCACCTCCCGCCCGCCTCGGGTGACTACCTCGACGTATTCGAGCCCGCCACCGGCGCCGCGTACGCACACGTCCCGCTCTCCGACGCAGCGGACGTGGATCGCGCCGTGGACGCAGCCCGGCGCGCGTTCCCCGCCTGGGCCGCCACGCCCGCCCCGGAGCGTTCCCGCCTGCTCGGTCGCCTCGCGGATCTGATCGACGCGAACCTCGAGGCCCTTGCAGCGGCAGAGTCCCGCGACACGGGCAAGCCCATCTCGCTCGCGCGGAGCGTGGACATCCCGCGCTCCGCGACGAACTTCCGCTTCTTCGCCGGGGCTGTGCTGCACTCCGTCGGCGAGTTCCACGAGACGGACCAGCCCGCGGTTGGCGGGCCGCTGCACGCGCTGAACTACACGCTCCGCCGCCCGCGGGGAGTTGCCGGGCTCATCTCCCCGTGGAACCTCCCGCTGTACCTGCTCTCGTGGAAGATCGCCCCCGCCGTCGCCACGGGCAACACCTGCGTCGCCAAGCCCAGCGAGGTGACACCCCTCTCCGCCTCCATGCTCGGAAGTCTCATCGCCGAGGCGGGCATCCCCCCCGGGGTCATCAACATCGTGCAAGGCGACGGCCGCTCGTGCGGCGCGCACGTGGTGGAGCATCCCGACGTGCCCACCGTGTCCTTCACCGGCTCCACCGGGGTCGGAAAGTGGATCGCGGCCGCCGCGGGCCAGCGCCTGAAGCGCGTCAGCCTCGAACTCGGCGGCAAGAACCCCTTCATCATCTTTCCCGACGCCGACGTCCCCGCCGCGATCTCCACGGCACTCCGCGCCGCGTTCACCAACCAGGGCCAGGTGTGCCTCTGCGGCTCTCGCCTGCTGGTGCACTCCTCCGTCTTCAAGCGCGTGCTCGATGGCCTGCTCGCGGGGGTCGCGAGCCTGCGCCCCGGCGACCCAAGCGACCCCGAGACTACCTTCGGGGCCCTCGTCAGCAAGCCCCACCTCGACAAGGTCGCCGGCATCGTCGAAGCGGCCCGCTCGCTCGGCGCCACCATCCACTGCGGCGGAAGGGCGCCCGCGTCTCTCCCCGCCCGCTGCCGGGGGGGCTTCTTCTACGAGCCCACCGTCATCTCCGGGCTTGAACCCTCCTGCTCGGTCGAACGCGACGAGATCTTCGGCCCGGTCGTCACCCTCCAGACCTTCGACACCGACGAGCAGGCCCTCGCGCTCGCAAATGGCACGGACTATGGCCTCGCGGCCTCCGTTTTCACCTCTGACCTTTCCCGCGCCCACCGCCTCGCCGAGGCGCTGCACGCCGGCGTCATCTGGATCAACTGCTGGATGGTCCGCGACCTCCGCACGCCCTTTGGCGGGATGAAGGCCAGCGGCGTGGGCCGCGAGGGCGGCGCAGAGGCCCTCCGCTTCTTCACCGAGCCCCGCAACGTCTGCATCAGGACCTGAACCATGCCCGACCACGCGATCCGCTCCGACGCCGCCGCCGAGCCCCTGGGCCCGTACCCGCACGCGCGCCGCGCCGGCCCGCTCCTCTACCTCTCGGGCATCGGGCCCCGCAAGAGGGGCTCGCGTGACATTCCCGGGGCCGTGGTGGACACCTTGGGCACTCTCACCGGCTACTCCATCGAGGCCGAGATGCGCTCGTGCTTCGAGAACATCCGCGTTATCTTGGCCGAGGCCGGCAGCCGCTGGGAGAACATCGTCGACGTGCAGGTCTTCCTCACCGACATGAAGCGAGACTGGAAGGACTACAACCGGGTCTACTCGGAGTTCTTCCCGCCCGGCCCGCACCAGCCCACGCGCACCACCGTCGAGGTCTCCGCGCTCCCCACGGGCGGCAACACGCCCATCCACTTCGAGATCAAGATCGTCGCGCTCGCCTAGGCAGAACCCCGACCTAGAGCGTGCGCAGCACCGCCCGCACCGGGCTCGCGTCGAAGCCCATGAGTTTGAGGGGCAGCGCGATCAGCTCGTACACCCCCGGCTCCACTCCGCGGAGCACCAGCCCTTCCAGGATCGCCATATCGTGCCGCAGCACCGCCTTGTGCGCGGGCAGGTCTTTGCTGGTCTGAAGATCCACGCTGGGGGTGTCCAACCCGATCGTCCGCACGCCCCGCGCCGCCAGCGCGTCGATCAGTTCCGGCGTCACGCCCGCGAAGTCCTCGTTCCACGCCTCCGGGTCCGGGAAGGTCCCGGTCCGCAGCAGCACCCGGGGCTCGTTTACCTGCGCCAGCCCGCGGACGAGGTCTCCCACGCCCACCCGCGCGCCCCGCTTCACCGGCGCGTCCACCACGCGGCATGGCCCGATGTAGTAGTCCAGAGATCGCTCTCCGATGCCCGGCGCCCCCGCGCCGTAGTGGTTCGGCCCGTCCGCGTGAGCGCCCAGGTGCACCGTCGAGCGCAGCGTGCTCAGCGTCACGCTCGCCCCGCCCGCGATCTCGCAGAGCACCTCGCGCGACATCGGCGTGTCTCCGGGCCACACCCCGAGCCTCGCGCTCACCGCCGGCGTGATGTCGATGAGTCTCATCACGCCTCGCGCTCCAAGGGGGTAATCGTGCTCAGCAGGGGACGCGCCGCATCCAGCACCGCCTGCTCCCACGCGCCGTCGTACACCCCGGGCGCGGGCACTCGCGCCGCCACCGCCTCTACCAGTCGCTCCATCTCCCGCCCCCGGCGCTGGGCCACGGCGTAGGGCACGGTGCTGAAGCTCACAAGGTTGTACCGGGGCGTCACCGCGTCCCCGATCGCCCGGTGCAGCAACTGCTCGATCCGCTTCGCGTGCTGGAACTCCGCCCGGCCCGAGAGGTCTCGCATCTCGACGAAGTTCTCCAGCGCCATGTCCGCGATGGCGTCCGCGTTCGCCTTTCGCGCGTCCTGGAAGGCCGGGAGCGCCGCCCGAAAGTCACCCTTGTGCTCGTCGAGCAGGCCCGCGAGCACTCGAACGTCCTCGAACGCGCAGTTCATCCCCTGGCCATAGAAGGGCACGATCGCATGGGCCGCGTCGCCCAGGACCGCCACGGTCCCCCCGTGCTGCCAGGGCCAGCAACGCACCGTGACCAGCGAGCCCACCGGGTTCTTCTCGTAGTCCTCTTCGAGCGTGGGCATGAGCGCCGAAGCGTCCGGGTACTCCCGCTCAAAGAACGCCCGCACGCGGGGGCCCGGGGGCAGCGCCGCGAACGAGTGCTCCCCCTCGAAGGGCCAGAACAGCGTGCACGTGAACGTCGCGTCGCGGTTGGGGAGCGCGATCATCATCGTGCCGCCCCGGGGCCAGATGTGCAGCGCGGCTCGCTCCATGGCGAAGCCGCCGCCGGGCAGCGCGGGGATCACGAGTTCCTTGTAGCCGTGCCGCAAGTACGTCTGGCTGTAGTCGAAGCGGTCCTGCTTCTGCAGACGGCCACGCACGGGCGAGAAGGCGCCGTCCGCCCCGAAGATGATCTCCGCATCCACCCGGATGTTCCGCTGGTCCGGGGCGTTGAACCACGCGGATGGCCCCGCGGTTTCCACATCCATGCACCAGTGGTTGAAGACGAACTCCACGCCCTTCTCCGCCGCCGCCTCGTGCAGCAGCGTGAGGTTCAGCCCTCCCCGCGAGACGGAGTTGATGGCGTCACCCTCGCGGGAGCTGTAGGGCTGAAAGCCCGTCCTGCCCTCGCGGTCGTGGAGCATGCGCCCCGGCATGGGGATCGCATCGCGTTCCATCACCACGCGGTCGAGCCCCACGCCCGCGAGCCCCCACAGCCCGCGCGCGGAGAGCGCCAGGTTGATCGACCTGCCTCCCACGTAGCCCGCGACCCGCGGATCGCCCCGGCGCTCATAGACGCGGACGCGATGGCCCCGCCGCGCCAGGTACACCGCGAGCAGGCACCCGCTCAGCCCCGCGCCGACGATCAGGACGTCCCGCTGGGTGCTCACAGGCCACCCCCGGCGTTCGCGCCGCCCAGCGCGTCATCCAGCGCCACCACGAATCTCCACACGTCGTGAAAGGTCGAGTAGAGGGGCACGGGTGCCGCCCGCACGACGTTGGGCTCGCGGAAGTCGCACACCACGCCCCGCGCCTGCAGAGCCGCGAACGCGCCCCGCGCGTCCCCGGGCAGGACCAGCGACAACTGGCAACCCCGCTGCGCCTGGTCGCGTGGCGTGAGCACGCCCACCGCCGCGGCGGGCTTCTGCGCGTTACGTTCGTCGATCAGTCTTTCCAGCAGCCCCGTCAGCCGCCGGGATTTCTCCCGCAGCGCCGGCATGGTCGCCCTCTCAAACAGTTCCAGCGACACCCGCAAGGGCGTCAGAGCAAAGATCGGCGGGTTCGAGAGCTGCCACGCGTCCGCGCTCTCCACCGGGCGGAAGTCCGGCCCCATCCGGAACCGCTCCTTGGGGTCGTTGCCCCACCAGCCGGCGAACCGAGGCAGGCCCGCGCCCGCGTGCAGGTGCCTCTCGTGCACAAAGGCTCCCGCGATACTCCCGGGCCCGCTGTTGAGGTACTTGTACGAGCACCACGCGGCAAAGTCCGGCCCATCGTCGTGCAGCCTCAGGTCGATATTCCCCGCGGCGTGGGCAAGGTCCCACCCCACCGCCATGCCCCGCGCCCGCGCACACGCCGTGATCGCTCGGATGTCAAACAACTGCCCCGTGAGATAGTTGACGCCCCCGAGCATCACGAGCGCCACCGTGTCCCGCTCGCGGTCCAGCAGATCCAGCACGTCCGAGGTCCGCAGCGTCGCCTCTCCCTCGCGGGGCCTGAGTCTCACCACCGCCCGCGACGCATCAAACCCGGCACGCGGGGCGTGAAAATCCGCCTGGCTCCGCACCGCGTACGAGTCGCTCGGGAACGCTGATTCCTCGATCACAATCTTGTACCGCTCCCGCGTCGGGCGATAGAAGCTCACCATCATCAGGTGCAGGTTGGTCGTCAGCGAGTTCATGGCGACGACCTCGCGGGGCAGGGCCCCCACCACGCGCGAGAGCATCCCCCGCACCTCCTCGTGCGCACTGAACCACGGGTGCCCGCCCTTGAAGTGCGCCTCCACCCCCAGCCGGGCCCAGTCCTCCAGCTCGGCCTCCATCGCGCCGCGCGTCGCGATCGGCTGCAAGCCCAGCGAGTTGCCCACCAGATAGACGCACTCCCCATCGCCCGCGCCGCCGATGTCACCCGCCCGTGGTACCCTGAACTGCGACCTCATGGCGCGCAGGTCGTCCGCCGCGTCCTGCGCCCTTGCCGCCGCCTCTTGCTCACGCAGCCACTGTTCCATGCGATCGGTCTACCTTCCGCCCAACCCCCGACCCAGCCCACCGCCCAGCCTCATGCCGAGAAACTCCATCGCCGCCCCGCCCAGCACCGAGTGCGCCGCGTCGTCGCCGATCTCCGCGGTCATCCCGCGCACCAGCGCCCCGGGGGAAGCCTCCCCCAGCGGGAAGGGATAGTCGCTGCCCAGCGCCACGCGCGAAGGGCCGAACAACCCTAGCAGCGCCCGCAGCGCCCCCGCGTCGTGCACCAGCGAGTCCACCCAGAACGCCGCGGGCCCGCCCTCGCGCGACAGATACTCACCAGGCGCACGCGCCGCCTCGGGAAACAGGTCCCTGCGGCATTCAAACCCGTGGGCGATCCGCCCAAGCGTCCCCGGAAAACTCCCGCCCCCGTGCGCAAAGCACAACCGCAGCCCCGGCAGCTCGTCCAGCACGCCCCCGAACAGGACAGACATCATCGCGATGGTCGTCTCCGTGGGCATGCCCACCAGCCAGGGCATCCAGTACTTCGCCATGCGGTCCACCGGCGTGCCACCGGGCGTGCCGAACCGCAGCATGTCCCACGGATGCACGAAGACGCACGCGCCCAGCCGCTCACACTCTCGCAGCACGTCCCGCACGCCGGGTGCGTCCAGGTTTTCGCCGTTCACGTTCGTGCCGATCTGCACGCCCGCAAGGCCAAGCTCGCCCACGCACCGCTCCACCTCGCGGCAGGCCAGCGCCGGGTCCTGCATCGGCACCGTGCCAAGCCCCTCAAACCTCCTCGCGCCCGCGGTCGTCGGCGGCGCCGAAGCGCAGACGCCCGCGATGTGGTCGTTCAGCAGCCGGGCCAGGTCCAGCGCGTGCTCGCCCCGCGCCCAGTACGAGAACATGACGGGCACCGTCGAGAGCACCTGCACGTCCACGCTCGAAGCGTCCATCTCCGCCAGACGCACCGCCGGGTCCCAGCAGTTCGCGCCGATCTCGCGAAAGGGCTCCCTGCCTCCGCCCGGGAGTGACTTCACCATCCGCGCGCAGGCGCAGTCCGTTCCCGTCAGGTGCTCGAGCGAGACCCACCCGGCGTAGCCGCTGCGGGCGGTCCAGTCCGGCCACACCTTGGGCAGGATGTGCGTGTGCAGGTCGATGGTCAGCATCGCGCCTCTTTCGCGTGTTCGCCCGCGCCACACTCAGGACACGCCGCCCCAGCCGCCAGGCCGACCTTGGAGTAGCCGCACGCGGGGCACTCACCCGCTCCTCGGCGTCGCCCCAGCACAACGCCCGCGCCCAGAAGCAACGCCCCGCCCGCCACCATGCACCACGAGGGCACCCACAGCACGCTCGTTCGGGACGTCGCCGCGCCCGTTGTCATCGTGGCCGTACTCGTGCATGGCATCCACCGGCGCTCCGGGGCCACAACGAACCGCGCGGTCCCTAGCTGCCACTGTGGCCACCCCCGCGAGGCCCGATCGACAAACGCGCACCGCACCGGCTGCGTTCCCTCGGCGAGCGCGAGATACCCGCCAACGCTCGCGACTCCGAACGGACCGACCGCCCCGCCGGCTGGCCACACCACCCCCTGCACCCACAGCATGGCCCCGGTGCCGAGCAGGCCCCAGCCGACCAGCCTCGTCACCGCCCCCAGCCTGGCACGGGCGCGCATCACCGCCTCGATCCCGCACGCCTGGGCGTGCCGCCCCGCGTTCCCCGGCTCTTGCGCCCGGCCGCCGTTCGCCCGGGCACCTTCTTTTTCGCCAGAACCTTCTTCGTCGGAGCCTTCGACGCCTTCTTCACGCCACCGGGCTTCACCTTCCCGCCCTTGATCTGGATAGTCCCCGCGCGCTCGATCACGTGCCCGCACCCCTTGCACGTGCGCCGGTCCGCCGGGCCATCCCAGAAGTCGTTCATCACCACCGCCAGGTCCTCATCGATCTTCTTCAGCACGAACCGCGCATCGTGCACGAGCGTGTCGCACTTCGGGCAATACCACTGCAGCCCGTCCTTCTGCGGGTTGCCCTCCGCATCCAGCCCTCTCGGAAACTCGATGATCAGCCCCACCGTGTTCGCCGGCCTCTGAGGCCGGTGAGGCACCCACCGTGGCAGCAGGAACATCTCTCCCTCCCGGATCACCTGGTCGTAGGGCTTGGACCCGTCCAGCGGCCGCAGTCGCACCGCCACGTCCCCCTTCAACTGGTAGAACAGCTCCTCCGTGGGGTTCACGTGGTAGTCGTTCCGCGTGTTCGGCCCGCCGCTCACAAAGACGATCGCGTCGGGGCTCTCGACGTACAACTGCTTGTTGGAGACGGGAGGCTTCAGCGAGCCCGCGTGCTTCTTGATCCACTTCCACAGGTGCAGAGGGGGCGTGATGGTGCTCATGCCCAAAGTCTACCGCCGAGTCCCGAAGTGCACGCGACAATCGAACGGGGCGCGACAAAAACCCCGCGGCCGGGCGCGGGGTCGGTTTCGTCATTCTCGTTCGACTCGGCTCAGTTCGCCGCGGCCTTCTGCTGACGGGTGTACCCGTACTTCCGCTTCAGGGGCTTCACAACCAAGCCCTGCTTGATGGCCTTCGCCGAGGCGCGAACCCGCGTCGCGGTGCCGTCGATCACCGCCGTCACCTTTTGCAGGTTCGGCTTGAACGTGCGCCGGGTGATCCCCGTGGGCTTCAGACCGAACCCGCCCTTGGCGACCGCCTGACCACGCCAGGTGCGCTTCATTCCGCGGCCCGTCTTCTTACCAGTGAAATAGCACGTCGCGCCCATGGAAATACCTCTGCTTGAAGGGGGAGAAGCATAGCCGCCCCACCCGCGGAAGCAAGCCGAACGCCACCACCGGCGTCCAGCCCCCGACCGTTCCCCTAGCGGCGCGGATTCACGCGGTTGGCTTCCTTCGGCAGCACGCACATCCCATGACCAGCCCCCCGATGAGCACCGCCCCCGCCCCCGCGATCGGGTTGACAATCGCCACCCACGTGGGCTCACGCCCGACTTCCATGATCTCCTGCACGGTCATGCCCGCGGGGCGTGGGTCCGCCGGATAGGGCTTCTGGAGCGTGAAGTACGCCATGAGCAGCCCCAGCCCCAATACAAGCCCGGCGAGCGCCATGACCGGGCCCCGACCTCGCCCGATCTTCGCGCACAGCCAGCCGCCGAGCAGCCCGCCCACCACGGTGATCCCCGGCGCCGCGATCGAGATCAGCATGTTGCCTTTGAAGCTCCCGGGCTGGAGCAGTCCATCGGGCCCGAGCCCGAACCACAATCCCATGAACAACGCCATCACGAACACGGCCATGGCCACGTAGGACGCGATCACCGCCACGATGGACCTGAGCATGGATGCCTCCCGAGCTGTGGACCCCTTCGCGAGCGATCAGCCCCCATCGGGCCGCCGCCGGGGCGGAGTCTACCAGAAGGCGAGCGGCACAGGAGGTGTCGGGCGGATGACAACCGAGCCGGCGCTAGAACTCCGCGCTCTTGGGGGTCCTGGGAAAGGGGATCACGTCGCGCACATTCTGCATCCCGGTGATGAACATCATCGCCCGCTCGAAGCCCAGGCCAAAGCCCGCGTGGGGCACCGTCCCGAACCGCCTCAGGTCGCGATACCACCAGTACTCCTGCTTGGGCAGGTCCATCTCATCGAGGCGCCGGTCCAGGACCTCCAGCCGCTCCTCGCGCTGGCTGCCCCCGATGATCTCGCCGACACCGGGCACCAGCACGTCCATCGCGGCGACCGTGTCCCCGGGCGCGCCGTCGGTCCCGGGGTCGTTGAGCCTCATGTAGAACGCCTTGATCTGCTTCGGGTAGTTCATCAGGATCACGGGCTGCTTGAAGTGCTCCTCGGTCAGATATCGCTCGTGCTCGCTCTGCAGGTCCGTGCCCCACTTCACCGGATACTCGAACTTCCTGCCCTTCGCGATCGCCTCTTCGAGCACCCGGATCGCCTCCGTATAAGGCAGACGCCGGAACGGCGCCTCCAGCACGTGCTTCAGCCTCGCCAGCAGCCCCTTCTCGATCCGCTCGTCGAAGAACTTCATGTCGTCCGCGCGCTCGCTCAGCACCGCGCCGATCAGGTACTTGATGAAGTCCTCCGCGAGCTGCGCGTCGTCCGCCAGCGTCGCAAAGGCGATCTCGGGCTCGATCATCCAGAACTCCGCCAGGTGGCGGCTCGTGTTGCTGTTCTCCGCCCGGAACGTGGGCCCGAAGGTGTACACGTTCGTCAGCGCGCAGCAGTACGTCTCCACGTTGAGCTGCCCGGAGACCGTCAGGTGCGCCTCCCTGCCGAAGAAGTCCTGCGAGAAATCCACAGGTGCCCCTGGCGGTGGTTCCTTGGCGCCCTCGGGCTTCACCCGGGGCGGGTTCACCGCGTCCAGCGTGCTCACACGGAACATCTGCCCCGCGCCCTCGCAGTCGCTCGCGGTCACGATGGGCGTGTGCACCCACACGAACCCCCGCTCGTGGAAGAACCGGTGGATCGCCATGCTCAGCGTGTGACGCACGCGGGCCACCGCACCGAACGTGTTCGTCCGCACGCGCAGGTGTGCCTGCTCCCGCAGGAACTCGAAGCTGTGGGGCTTTGGCTGGACCGGGTAGTGATCCGGGTCCTCGACCCACCCGATCACCTTCACCTCGCGGGCCGCGATTTCGTTGCCGCCCTTGGGGTTCTGCACGATTGTCCCGCTGGCCTCCACCGCGCAGTGCGTGGTGATCTTCGTCACCTCGGTGGCGTAGTTGGTCAGGTCACCCTTCGCCACGACCTGGATCGGGTCGAAGCAGCTCCCATCGTGCACGTGGACGAACGAGAGCCCGCCCTCGGCCTTGCTGTCACGCCGGGTCCGCACCCACCCCCGAACCGTCACGTCCGACCCCACCGGCGCCTTCAGCGCATCCGCCACTCGCAGCCAGGCCATGACGAATCCTCCACCATTCACCCCGCGGCCCGGCCCGCCCGGCCCCGCGTGGGGCCACCACTTTAGCGCGCCCCGCCCCCACACACTCCAAAAAGAACAGCGGGCGAGCGCCCTCCGCGCCCGCCCGCCACTCATTCATAGCCACCTCTCTGTGGCCGATTTTTCGGAGAATCAGGCTCAGGCCCTGCGACGACGGGCCATGACCAGCCCGCCCAAGCCCAGCAGCGCCGCCGTCCCCGGGGTGGGCACCGCAGCGAAGGAGAAGTCATCGATGCCGAGCATGGCGTCGTTGCCGATGTCGTTGACGTCGCTCCAGCGGATGAAGAGCGAGTCGCCCGCCTGCCAGTTGAGGCCGGTGATCGTGTAGGAGACGAGGGCCGTGGAGGGCGGGTTGAGCGCGCCGTTGGTCGTGACAAAGGGGTCGCCGACGACATCGAGGTTGGTCTCGGGGGAGAGCGACGCGTCGCTCAGGAAGTTCGCGCCGGTGATGGAGCCGCCCGACAGGCCATAGGCAAAGCTCAGGACGTTGTTGGTGGACGTCGAGGACCGCCACTGCTCCTTGGTGAAGGAGATGGTGACCTGCGTGAGCACGCCGCCCGTGCCGTTGACCAGGTCCACGCCGAAGGCAAAGACGTTGGTGCCCGAGGCGGTGGTGCCCAGGGCCCGCTCGCCGTTGCCCGCAAGGCCCATGGAGAAGAGCGCGCCGGTGTTGCTGGTGCCGTCGTTGGCGATGAAGTTCGTCGCGGCGGTCCCGGAGCCGGCGATCTTCGCGCCCGACCACGCGGTCAGCCCGGGAATCGCGGCCTGCACGCCCGCGGTTGCGGAGAAGACGCCCGTCACGTTCGCCGTGGGAAGGGTGTCAAAGTTCTCGCTGATCGTTCCGCCGTTGTACACGATCGTCGCCATCGCGGGCGCGCACAGGCCGACCGCAATCAGAAGTCCCATCGCTCTCATGTCTTGCTCCTCGCTTTGCTTCAGGCTCCCGGCGGCCACGGGGTACTCACCCGCCACAACCGAAAACCACACCCTCCGCGCCTCCCAGCGCTCGGGGCTCTCGACCTAGATGGCGGGGCTGTCTCTCTCAATCTCCCGCGGCACCATCCTACCCAAGCCGGGCGCCCCCCGGCAACCCGTCCCGCCGCCAGCACCCGAGTTCTGGCAGAATCTTCGCCCGACCTGAATCCGCCCCCAACCACCGCCCGGCTTCAACCGACACAATCCTCGTTGAAACTCAGTCTCAACAAGACTAGTCTTTAGACAGTCCAATACTAGACTCATAACTCCACATTCCATGACGTCCGCCGCACCCCAACCCACTTCTGCCAGCCCGCCGGACGCAACGCCCTCCGCGGGAGTCCCCCTGGCCTCGCTGAGGGTCGGGCAGGTTGCGGATGTCTGCGAGACCTGCATGGACCCGCGCGACACCGCGATGCTCCGGGCGATGGGGCTCTCCCCCGCGGCGACCATCCGTCTCTGCCGCCAGGGAGAGCCCTGCATCCTCGAGGTCCTCCTCGCCGACCCCCCCGCCGCGGGAGACGGGATGTGCTCGCGGGCCGACTGCCGATGCCGCATCGGCCTCACCCGCTACCTCGCCGAACGCGTGAAGGTCATCCGGGTGCGATGAACAAGGTTCAGGCCAGCGTGGACGGCGTGACGCCGGGGCATGGTCTGCTCGCCCCAAGAGGTCTGCGCGTGGCGCTCCTGGGCAACCCAAACACGGGCAAGACGACGCTCTTCAACCAGTTGTCCGGTCTGCGTCACAAGACCAGCAACTTCCCCGGCACGACCCAGGAAGCCCGCACCGGGCTGCTCCGCGCGACCGTGAACGACCAGGCGGTGGAACTCATCGACCTGCCCGGCCTCTACTCGCTGGAACTGGACCTGCACGAGTCTGACGTATGCCGGCGCGTGCTCGCCGGCACGCTCGCGCCACCCGGAGAGCCCGCCCGCGCACCCGACGCGCTGCTTGTGGTGGTGGACGCCACAAACCTCGCTCGCAACCTGCTGATCGTTGGCGAGGCCATCCGCCGCCGCCTCCCCACGATTGTCGCCCTCAACATGCATGACCTCGCGCGAAAGCGCGGGCTGAACTTCGACCTGGGCGCCCTCGCTGCCATCCTGGGCTGCCCGGTCTTCCCTTGCAGCGCCCGCAGCGGCGAGGGGCTTTCGGCCTTCCGAGAGCTGCTCACACAAGCCCGCGTGCCGCACATCACGCCTCCCGGCTCGCAAGACGGCCTGGAGGCCTGGGCCCGGCAGACCTTCGCCGCCGTCGTTCGCCCCTCGGACTCGCACGCAGCGTCCTCGCGCCGCGTGCACAGCATCACCGACCGGCTTGATGGCGTCGTCACCCACCCCGCCCTGGGGCTGGGCGTCTTCATTCTCGTCATGTTCGGGCTCTTCTGGACGATCTTTTCGCTCGCCGCGGTCCCCATGGACCTCATCGACGGCTCGTTCTCCTGGCTCTCCGAACAGGTCCGCGCCATCCTCCCAGAGGGCATACTCGCCGACTTCCTGGCTGGGGGCGTGGTGAACGGCATCGGCGGCACGCTGGTCTTTCTGCCCCAGATCTGCATTCTCTTCTTCCTCATCTCGCTCCTGGAAGACACCGGCTACCTCGCCCGCGCGGCGTTCGTCGTGAACCGCTACCTCGCGCCGTTCGGGCTCTCGGGCCACGCCTTCGTGCCCCTGCTTGCGAGCCACGCGTGCGCCCTCCCGGGGATCATGTCCTGCAGAGCCATTCCCGACCGCCGCGAGCGGCTCGCCGCGATCCTCGTGGCGCCCTTCGCGAGTTGCTCGGCACGAATCCCCGTCTACGTGCTGCTCACGGTGATCCTCTTTCCCGGACGCCCAGCGCTGCAGGCGTTCGCCTTCGCTTCGTGCTACGCCCTGGGCATCGCCGCGGCTCTCCTCAGCGCCCTCGTCGCACGCCGAACGCTCCTGCGGGGCACCTCCCGCCCCATGGCCCTCGAACTCCCCACGTACAAGCTCCCCTCCCTCCGCACGGCGTTTGTCACGACCTTTGAGCGCGCATGGACGTTCATCCGCAATGCGGGAACGACCATCCTCGCCATCTGCATCGTGCTGTGGTGGCTCGGGGAATACCCCCACGTAGAGCCGCCCGCCCGCGTCGTTGAGCTCCGCGCCCGGGCGGAGGCCCTCGCCGCCGCCGGCCAGCAGCCCGCCGCGGAGCCTCTGCTCGCAGACGCGGCTCGGCTTGAGGCGTCCGACGCCGGTGCCCGCTCGTTCATCGGGCGCATCGGGCGGACCGTCCAGCCCGTCTTCGAGCCTCTGGGCTTTGACTGGAAGCTCACCGTCGGCGTGGTGTCCAGCTTCGCCGCCCGAGAGGTCTTCGTCTCCACCATGCGCATCATGGTCACGGGCCACGACGAGGACACGCAGGACGACTCCGTGCTTGAGGCGCTGCGGAGCGCGACCCGCGACGACGGCACGCTGATCTTCACTCCCGCAACGAGCTGGTCGCTGCTTGTCTACTACGTCCTGGCGATGCAGTGCCTCCCCACGCTCGCAGTGACAGCCCGCGAGGCCGGCTCCCGCAAGTGGGCGTTCCTGCAGCTGGGCTGGATGTTCGCGCTCGCCTACGCCGCCGCGTTTCTCGTCCGCGCCGCCCTCCTCGCTTCGGGTGTCCCGTGACCTTCCCCGTCTCCGACTGGCAGTTCTGGGTTGTCACGCCGCTGGCCTTCCTAGGCGCCGCGTGGGTGCTCCGTCTCTTGCTCCCCGGCCCGATCAACCCCTTCCGCCGTCGAAAAGGCACCGGGGCGAGCCTCACCATCGAGGGGCGGCCTCCCAGAAAGCCCCCCGGCTCGGGCCGGACCTGAACCAACAGGTGTACCAGCCAGACCTCCGGGCCGGATCACCCACGCCCGATATCATCCGGCTCGGGCCCGATATCCCGTACCGCATTCCCTGTCCGCGGCAAGGCGGCGCAACCGCCGCGCCCCCGACGCGCCATTCTGGACCCCTCGCCGAGTGCTTGCCGATGAACGACACCGTGGAGCAGCACCCAGATCGTCGTGACATTCTGACAGGCGGCCTCCTGCTTGGCGTGGCCGGACTCCTCTCGGCCTGCGCCAGCACCCGGCCCAACATGCCGGACGCCGTCTGGCCAGGCCAGGCCGGGTCATTCGATCGCGCCTCGCGGCCGACCACCACCGCCGCCCCGACCCCCCCCCGGCCCGTGCAGGTGGCCCAGCCCTCGGATTACTTTGGCCGCCCCTCGAACGTCATCCCCCGTTCCCGATGGACGAACCAGGGCATCATCACCAGCCGCCTCACGTCCAATGGCGACTCGGGCCGCATGGGCCGCATCACACGAATCACCGTCCACCACGACTCGCTGGACAGCAACTCGATCCGGTCCGAGGGCGACGCGGTGCGCCGGCTGAACCTGGTCCGCACCGGGCACGTCACGCGCAAGCCGGACGCGTTCGCCGACATCGGCTACCACTTCGTGATCGACCCCCAGGGCCGCATCTGGGAGGCACGGTCGCTGTCGTACCAAGGTGCACACGTGAAGGGCCAGAACGAGAACAACATGGGCATCATGCTCATGGGGCACTTCGACTACAACCGCCCCACGCCTGCCGCTCTGGCCTCGCTCGAGGCCTTCGTGGTCCAGCAGATGCACCGGTACAACATCTCCCACGCCTCGGTCAAAACGCACCAGGAGATGGCCGCGACCGAGTGCCCCGGGCGCAATCTGCAGCGCTCGATGCTCGCCGCCCGCAACCGGGGTGGGCGCATCTACTCTGCGTGATTCCCAAGTCTGTGCCCGATTCGGACGTCGGCCGAGCCCCCTTTCGCGCCGGGCCCTCCTACCATCCGATCCCGGGAGGGCCGCCGCTCGATGCTCACGCCGATGACCACGAACTTCGTGGGCCGCCTGCGGGCCAATGACCAGGCCGCGTGGTTCGAGCTGTGGGAGACGTTCGGCCCGGTCGTGCGCTCACAGCTCACGAAATGGGGCAAGGGGCGCATCGGGTCCCAGACTGTCCAGGACCTCTCGCAAGAAACCCTCGCGGCCCTCAGCGAGTCCATCGACCGATTCGACCCCACCCGCGGGGCCCGGTTCTCGACCTGGCTCCTGGCGATCGCCAAGCACGTGCTGGGGGACGAACTTGACCGCCGCCAGGCCCTGAAGCGGGGCGGAAACCACAAGCCTGCGGTGCAGCACGAGGACTGGATGGCCTGCGACCGGGGCCTCCCCGCCGACGCCCAATACGAGGCGGCGGTCTTCCGTGCCAAGGTCGAGGCGGCGATCCGGCTCGTCGAAAAGGAGTCCGATTTCACGGACTTCACGATCTTTTCGCTCCGCGTCCTGGAAGGGAAGCCGGGCAAGGAGGTGGCGGACTCCCTGGGTGTCTCAGAGCCCACCATCAGCCGCAGACTGGCCAAGGTGCGCGATTGCTTGCGGTCGAAGCTGCAGGAAGTGGTGGCGATCTACTCCTTCACAGAGGACGAACGGACCGAGGCCGCGCGAAACGGGCTCGTCCCGCCTCCCAAAAACACCCAGGCCGTCCATGACGACGCTCTGTTCGACGAGGCCATCGCGGAAATCTACCACCGCCAGATGGACCTCCGGAGGCAGGATCAGGCACAACGCCTGAGCGATCGTGATCCCGGGTGACGGCCGGAAGGAGCCCCGATGGGCGTCGGCGAAGTTCTCCTCGCAGCACTCGCGGTGGTCGCGGCGGTCGTCCTCGCCTGCCTCGTCATCGTTTTTCTCATCGTCCCGGTCTTCAAGGCCGCCTCCTGGGTCATCGCCCAGCTCTGGCGCTTTGCCATCGGCGAGATCGGCGACGCCTTCCGCCTCCTGGGATCGCTGATCCTCGCCATCCTCTATGTCCCCGTCATCCTGGGCTCGCTCGTCATCGGGCGATGGTCCGCCAGCGGGCACTATGGCCGGGCCCTGCTCTCCGAGCTCTCCACCGCCGGCCTCTGCATCTACCGCATCGCCATCGGCCACCCGCTGCGCCTCTTCAAGGCCGAAGGGCTGGTCGAGGGGATCGAGCAGCGCCTCCCCGCGGTCGTTGCCAACGCCCCCACGAGCGACGTCCCCGCCGGCGGGCGCGCGGGCCAGTTCGCCGGATACCAGATTCAGGGATCCCTCGCCCCGGGCGGCTCGGGCGCCAAGCTCTACATCGCGTCACCGGACGCCGGCAAACGCTCGCTCTTCGCCCGCCAGGGCTTCGGCGACATCCCGCAGGTCGTCATCAAGACCTTCTCCACCAGCGACGGGAGCAGCCTCCCCCAGATCGTCCGCGAGAGCCGCTCCCTCGACGCCGCCAAGCGCCTGGGCCTCATCCTCGACCACGAACTCGCCCCGGAGCGGTTCTTCTACGTCATGCGCTACGTCCCGGGCGAGCCCCTCTCGATGGTGACCAAGAACCTCCACGCGGGGAGCCCCGCCGGAGGCCTGGGCGACGCGCAGCTCCGCTCCGCCCTGGGCTACGTCTCTGACCTGGTGGCGACGCTCGCCTCCTATCACCGGGGCGGGCTGTGGCACAAGGACGTCAAGCCCGACAACATCATCGTCGATACCGCCGGCCGCGCACACCTCGTCGACTTCGGGCTCATCACCTCGCTCCGGTCCGCCATGACTCTCACGACGCACGGCACGGAGTACTTCCGCGATCCCGAGATGGTGAGGCTCGCGCTCCGAGGCGTCAAGGTCCACGAGGTCGACGGCACTCGCTTCGACGTCTATGGCGCTGGCGCGGTGCTCTACGCCGTGATCGAGGACGGCTTCCCCGCCCACGGGGCCCTCTCCCAGGTCCGCAAGCGCTGCCCGGAGGCGGTGAAGTGGATCGTCCGCCGCGCCATGACGGACTACGACAAGCGCTACGTGAGCGCCGAGGCCATGCTCGCCGATCTGAGCACGGTCGCGAACGCCGCGGACCCCTTCGCGGTCCGCCCCGCGGACCTGCCCAGCATGCAGGACGCGTTCGGGCCGATCTCGGGCGACGACGAGGCCCCCATCCACCGCGCTGCGGTCCCCTCGCCCGCCCTGACCCCCCACGCCATCCCCGTCGCGGCCGCCGTTGTGACCCCCGGGGTGGCGCACGTCGCCCCCGCCGCCGGGCCAACGCCAACCCAGATGCCCCCCCCGATGCCTCACAGGGGCCGTCGCACCGCGCCGGCAATCCGCGTGCTCAACTGGTGGAGCGGGCGCTCGCAGGCAGAGGCCGGCCAGCCCATCGCGGGCAACGCGGACGATGTCGCCGCCGCCGCCCACGCCGTCGCGGGTGGGTCGCTGGGCGTCGCCCACGCGGTGCTCCGGGGAGGCGCGCGCTCCCCCATTCCTCCCGCTTCACCCGGCTCTCACCGCCGCGCCGCGGCGGACCATGTCGCCATGGCCCAGGCCCGCGTGGAGGCGGCACGAGCCCGCGCGATGGCCAACTCGCACGCCCGCGTCGCGGGCAAGGCCAACAGAGGCTGGAACGGCGGCGTGCTCGTCGCGGTCATGATCCTCCTCGGCACGTTCGTCGGCATCACCATCAAGACGCTTGACAAGTCCCCCGAGATCGACCCCGGCGCCGAGGCGTCCGTCACCGTGTCCGACATCACCCCGCCCGAGGCCATCGGCGAAATCGCGACGGTCGAGCGAGCCCTCGCCCGCGCCCACCAGCGAATCCAGAACGCCGGCGTCGCTCCGACGCTTACCTCTTCCGGCACGTTGCTCGTCGTCTGCGACATCCTCCAGCCCTGGAGCGAGCACGCCTCGGACTTCCTCGGTGAACTCGCCGACGAACTCGACGAGGCCGGCTTTGATCTTGCAGGCATGCCCCTGTCCGGTGCTCCGGCGGCGTCCGACAGCCGCGACGTTCTCGCCGCGGCCCGCCTCGCGCTGGGCCAGTTCCCCACCGACAGCCAGGAAGCCTCCGACGCGTTGCGCAAGTTCCTCGAGTCGAACTCTGACCAGTTCGACGGAGTGATCTGGGTCTCGCCCGCGCCCGGAAGCACCGACGAGACCCCGCGCGTGCTCGTCGTCACCCGACAATCGGGCTCAGACTCACTTTCGGGCGAGAGGTCCGACGCCGCGCGGGCCGCGGTCCGCCGAGCGACCGACGCGGTGCGACCCGCCGACAACCGCCGCTAGCGGAGCGTCACCAACGAAAAAGCCCGACCGGGTTCGGTCGGGCTTTCTTCATGACAGACGTGATCCGGCGATCAGGCGGCCTTCGCGGGCGTGGCCTTGGAGGCCTTGACGGCGGTGGCGCAGATCTTGTCGAAGAGCTTGGGGTCCAGGATCGCGACCTCGCTGAGCATCTTGCGGTTGAGGTCGATGCCCACGCGCTTCAGGCCGTTGATGAACAGGCTGTAGCGGGTGCCGCGCATCTTGCACGCGGCGGTAATGCGGGCGACCCAGAGGTGGCGGTAGTCGCGCTTGCGCCGACGGCGATCGCGGAAGGCGTATACCCCGCCACGGATGAGCTGGTTCTCTGCCTGGTACTTGTGCTTGCCGCGAGCGCCGAAGTAGCCGCGGGCCTTCTTCAGGATGCGCTTGCGGGCCTGGGCGCGTGCAGCGCCTTTGCGAACACGGGGCATGACTGACTCCTCAGGAACGGTCTGAACGGGGTGGCGGAGAACACCGCCCGCTTAGGTCCCGGCAGACGAGTTTGGGGCTACTTGGCGGCCTTGGCGGCCTCGCGGGCGGCGCGACGCGCCGCGGGCGAGGGGCTCTTGCGGATGGAGGCCTTGGGCTGCGTGCGACCACGCAGGCGGCGGAACAGAAGCTTCTCGAGCCGCTTGCTGTCCGCGGAGGCCATGTACGGGTCCTTGCGGGCCTGGCGGAGGCGCTTGCCCCCCTTGCCGGACCGAAGGTGCTTGTGGCCGGCCGTCTTATGGCGGATCTTGCCGGTCTTGGAAATGCGGATCCGCTTGAGCAGACCCTTGTGGCTCTTGTGCTTGGACATTCGTCGAACTCCGGTCCCCGCCGAAGCAGGGCCACGACTATAGACACGCTCCGCCGCCGAGCCAAGAAGATGCAGACCCACAGGTGACGCGGACACTCCCCGTATTTTCCACATCTTCGTATCCGAATAAGACCCTATCGACAGAAACCCGGGCGGCTGCTATAGTGCCCTGAGTCATGCCCGGGTGGTCTGGATCGTCCGGACGCCGCGTGCATCAGCCGGTCGCAGCTCCACGCCCGAGTGTCAGCTCTCTCCGGTTCTGGGATCTTGTTCGCTCGGGCAGGAATGTGACAGGCCAGATGAAGAAGCTGTACGTCGGTAACCTCCCCTTCAACACGGATGATCAGTCGCTTCGGCAGCTGTTCGAGACCAAGGGCGCGGTGTCTTCCGCGCAGGTGGTTATCGATCGCGAGACCGGGCGTTCCCGCGGATTCGGGTTCGTCGAGATGTCCAATGACAACGAGGCGACCGAGGCGGTCAACAGCCTCAACGGCGCCGACTTCGGTGGCCGTGCCATCGTCGTGAACGAGGCCCGTCCGAAGACCGAGGGCGGCGGCGGCGGCCGCGGCGGGTTCGGTGGTGGTGGCGGCGGCCGTGGCGGCTTTGGCGGCGGCCGTGGCGGTGGTGGCGGCGGCGGCGGCGGTCGTGGCGGCTGGTAAGCCCCACACTCCACAAATGCACTCAAAGGCCCCGGGCACCCGCTCGGGGCTTTTTTTCATCCCATCTCCGCCCTCGATCGCCTCGCACCCTCTTGACGCTTCTGGTAGTATCGGGCTTCCCGGCGCTCGCCGGATGGGGCTCCCGGGCCGGTTTTGGCTTCTGAAGTCAGGGGTGACCATGAAGACAACGAACACATCGCGCGGCGGATTCACGCTCATCGAACTGCTGGTGGTCATCGCGATCATTGCGCTGCTCATCGGCATCCTGCTCCCGGCGCTCGGCAAGGCACGCCGATCTGCGCGGACCCAGGTCTGCCTCTCGAACATGAGGCAGATGGGCACCGCGCTGCACGCGTACGCCGCGGACTTCAAGCAGGCCACGAGCGCGTTCTCGTGGAAGGGCGGCGTTGCCTACAGCCGTTGGGCGGACCTGAACACCGCCACAGCCGACTCGCAGGCGCACATGTACCAGGGCGTCGACATCGTCCGCCGCCGCACCGGGCGCGACGACGGGTACTACGGCACGGACATCGGACGCTACCTTGACCGCAACTTCGGGCACCTGCCTCTGATCGACGGCGGGTACCTCGGCGAGACGCTGAACACCAACGCCACCGCGTGCCCCGAGGACGCGACGACGCTCATCTGGCACAAGCACCCCAACGACTATCAGCCCGCGCTGGCGCAGACCGGCGACCCGGACCCCATGTCGAGCGAGGACTTCAAGAAGCTGCTCCCGTTCTGGTCGACGTACCAGTTCGTGCCCGCGTCGTGGACCTTTGAGGGTGATCCCTTCGCGATTACTCAGGCGTCCGGGCAGCCCGGGTATCACCTGCTCTACACCGCCAACGACCGCGCGAGGCTGGGCAACCGCTCGATGACCGACGTGCTGTTCCCTTCGCAGAAGGTGTGGGTCTTTGACCTCTTCGACAGGCACTCGTACAAGCGCACCATCTGGCATGCGTACCCCGTCGCGGCGCAGCCCCTGCTCTTCTTCGACGCGTCGGTTTCCATGCGCAAGACCGCCGACTCCAACCAGGGGTGGGACCCCGCGCAGCCCCTGCGGCAGTTCCCGATCGTGTACGAGTACTACCCCAGCGCAAACGAGCCCAAGACGCTGAGCGGCGCGCCGCGGGAGTTTGTCCGAGGCGTCTTCCGCTGGACCAGGGCCGGCCTGAAGGGTGTGGACTTTGGCGGCACCGAACAGAAGCAGTGGTAGGAGTGCGGGCCGGGCTCGCACGAGGAGCGGCAATGTCTCAGTTCTCGAAAGGTAATGTCCGTGGGCCCGCCGGGGCTGCGGGGAACAAGCCCGCGATCGGCGCAAGCCGTCCCGCCGGCAGCAACGCCATGACCTCGAAGGTGCCCGCGGCTCCGCCCGCGCCGGCGAAGGGTGGCACGGGCATGGCGGCGAGGGCGGGCGCAAAGTTCGGCCCCGCGCCGACTCCGCCCCGCGGGAACAACCCACCCAAGGCACCCCCGCTGCCGCCCAGACCTGCTGCGGGCAAGTCCCCGGCCTCGGCTGCGGTGCCACCCGCGCCTCCCGCGCCCAGAACCAAGGTGCCCGCGGGCTCGACGGGGATGGCGGCGAGGGCTGGGGCGAAGCTGGGCCCCGCGCCCGGGAGGCCCAACGCCGGGACTCCGCCCGCGGCTCCGGCGGGCGGCAACAACTTCGTGAAGGGCGTGAAGCCGGGCGGCCCCAAGCAGGGGCTGACCCAGGGCGTGAACAAGTCCGGCACGGACCGGCTGCCCCTGGGATATGGCGGGAACGCGCGGGGCAAGGCGATCGTGGGCGCGGGAAACAAGATTGGGAAGACCATCCCCGCGGGCCCGAACGCGAAGATCCAGAGCAAGCAGCCCTGAGCGGGAGCGAACGCCTCTGGGGGCCGTAGCCCCTGGGCTGTTCACGTGGAGCGTGTGGCGGCGCGGGCGGAGGTGGCGGTGTCCAAGCTCCATCCAACCATTGCTTCGATCGAGGAAGGGCCGCACCGACTGATCTCGAGGCACATCGACCGCGCCTTCCGAGCGATCTTGCGGGGCGAGGGCGTGACGACCACGGGCCGGGTCATCACCCTGGTCACGGGCGAGGCGCACCCGTTCGGGAACTTCGCGTGCGTGACGGACCCGGCGGACCTCGAGAGCATCGACGAAGCGGTGCGATCGCTGAACGGCTGTGGCGGGCCATCGGCGGTGCTGTGCGCGGGAGATGCACCCGCGGCCTGTGCGGCGCACCTCGCGGCGGCGGGGTACACCATTCCATCGCCCATGCCCTGCATGGCGGTCGAGATCGAACGATTGAGAGAGACACCTCTCGCGCCGGACTTTGAGTTCATCCGGGTCTGCAACGCGGCGCACGGGGAGGCGTGGGCGGAGGCGTTCGGAGCGGGCTACGAGCTGCCCCCTCGCACGGGGGCGGCGTGGGGCCCGAACCGGGCGGGCGTGAACTACGCGGCGGATACGCCCCTGGAGTACTTCGGCATTGTGAAGGACGGGCGGATCGTGTGCACATCGGTGGTGTATTACCACGACGGGGTGGCGGGCATCTATGGTGTGTCGACGCTGCCGGCGGAGCGGGGGAAGGGGCTTGGCGCGTTTGCGACTGCGGAGCCGCTGAGGCGGGCGCTCGGCCGCGGGTATAGGGTCGGGATCCTGCAGGCGTCACAGGCGGGCAGGCCTGTGTACCAGCGGATCGGGTTTCAGGAGTTTGGGGGCGTGCCTCTGTTCGTGAGGATGGGTGCGTGATGGAGGCGAGGACGTGGAAGCGGTCGGCTTTCGAGGAAGGTCCCGCGGCAGAGTTGCGCGGCGGCACGCGGGGCCCAATGGGGCGATCTGCTTGACAGTCGTGTGCGTGCTGGTAAGCTGTTGAGTTGGGCCAGCCCTCGCGGAGCGAACAGGCCCGATCCGGGTGAGAGCCCTTGGAGAGAGAGACCGGATAGGGAGTCTCTCGATGCCAGTTCGCCACAGCCTCAGCACCGCTGCAGCCTCCGCAGCTTTAATCGTGGTAGCCAGCGCCCGTGCCCAGTGGACGGTCACGAGACTGAACCCTCCCGGAGCGGAGACCGCAGCCGCATACGACGCAACCGGCGCGCAACAGGTGGGGTACGCCCGAGTCGGCCAACGCAACCACGCGTCGTTGTGGAACCGAACGGCCGGGTCGTGGGTGGACCTCAACCCGGCCGGAACGACAGGGTCGATTGCCTATGCCGCGGGCCGCTCGCAGCAAGTGGGGGCCGCCGCCATAGGCCTGAACGACGTCCACGCGTCCCTGTGGACCGGGACGGCCGCCTCTTGGATTGACCTTAATCCCGCCGGATCGACGGAGTCGTACGCATATGCCACTACTGGCTCGCGGCAGGCAGGGTACGCCTTCGTGGGCGGGTACCTTCGCGCCAGTCTGTGGAGTGGTAGCGCCGCCTCGTGGGTGAACCTGCATCCCGGCGCAGCAACGCGGTCGGTGGCCTTTGCAGCCAGTGGCTCGCAGCAGGCAGGGTACGTGACGGTGGACGGGATCACTCGCGCGAGCCTGTGGACAGGCACGGCCTCGTCGTGGGTGGACCTCAACCCGGTTGGCGCCACATCCTCGGGCGTCTTCGCGATGACCAGCTCGCACGAAGCAGGGCACGCCGTTGTGGGCGGGATCGACCGTCCGAGCCTGTGGACCGGCACTGCGGCGTCGTGGGTCGACCTCACCCCCCCAGGCGAACCAAGCGGGGGGACCGTCCGCGCCGCAAGCGGTTCGCAACAGGCGGGGAGCGTCTACGTGGGCGGGCGCTCTCACGCGAGCCTCTGGAGCGGTACAGCCGCTTCGTGGGTGGACCTGCACCAGTTCCTCCCCACCGAGTTCTTGGAAAGCATTGCGTTCGGCATGTCGACTGACGGTCTCAATACATACGTCAGCGGCCAAGGCTACAACATAGTCACCCTGAGGACGGAGGCCCTGCTGTGGATTCAGCCCGTTCCCGCGCCCGGGGCCGCGGGGCTGCTCGCCCTCGGCGGGGGGATCGCCTTGCGCAGGCGGCGGCGGGGCTGATCTGGCCATGCCCAGCGCTGTGCCCGCGACAGAGGAAAGGCGCAGCCACAGGGCACCCCCACAGAACCCGGAATGCCGGTGACACGGCTCGCGGCTGCCGGAGCCGTTGCGGTGCGTGGCTCGGCGAAGACGACGAGACGCGCCGCTCGACCGGACGTAACAGGCACGTGGCCGGAACTCGTGGGCTGAGCCCGCAATTCGGTGGACAGCAAGGCGGAACCCGGTACACTGGGCCGGTGCGTGACGGCACGGCGGGATTGACCCGCCAACCGGGTTCCACGTCACTCAAGGGGGTCTGACATGCTCAGGTCGATGATCGGTATTGTCGCGGCGTCTTGCGGCGTTGCGTCCGCAGCGAATGTGTACGTCTTCAGCACAGGGAGTTCGACGGTCGATGCGGCGCACGTGTCGTCGCTTACCAGCCATGGGCACACTGTGACCCTCGGCACCGAGTGGCACGGCTTTGACGGCACCGCGAGCCTGGCCGGCATCGACGTGGTGTTGATGAACCACGGCGCGAACTGGGCCAGCTCCACGGAAACGGTCCCCTTGGCAGGTCAGCAGCAGCTCGTGGACTTTGTCGCCGCGGGGGGCGGGGTCATCACGACCGAGTGGATCGTGTACAACCACGGGAGCTCGGGCGGCGCGGCCTATGCGCTGATCGGGCCGATCCTCCCGGTGACCTATGGCCTGACGTGGAACGGGTCGGTGACGACGACATTCACGCAGGCGTCTGCGGACGCGGTCATGAACTCCGGCCTGCCCGCCACCTTTGAATCGCCGGTTGATTTCTTCGCGGGGACCGAGACAAAGCTGGAACCACGCCCGGGTGCAACAGTCTTCTTCCTGGGCTCCAACCTCGACAACAACGCGGCGGTGACGGGCTGGCAGGTGGGCGCGGGCCGGACCGTGAGCTTCTCGACCATGCCGGGCGAGATTTCGCTCGCCGACGCGAACTACTCGCGGCTGCTCTCGAACGCGATCGACTGGGCGGACAATGTCCCGCCGCCGTGCGACCCGGACGTGAATCAGGACGGGAACGTGGACCAGGACGACGTGGGGTATCTCATCAACGTCGTCGGGGGCGGCGACAACCCGACGGGCGTCGACCCGGACTTCAATCAGGACGGAAATGTCGACCAGGACGATGTCGCGGCGCTGATCGACACGGTGGGTGGCGGTGGGTGCCCCTGAGACTCGGCTCCAAGAGGCGGCAACCCGGAGCTCCGCTGACTCTCAAACCGGCTGCGTGCTTGCCGACAGAGAAGCGCCTCGCGCGGCGTCGTGGTATGCTCGCCCGATGAAGCCAGGCATGCAGCCGAACGCGACGCGACCACGATCGAACTCGGCCCCAGCGAAGGTGCAGGTGCCGGCGAGGGCGCCGGGAGCCGGTCCCGCGAGGGCCGTGGCGAGACCCACGGCGGCCGCCGCGCCGAACTCCGGGGCGGCAACGGCAGGATCGAAGGCCTCGGCACCGGGCTCACCGGGGCGGGGGCCGGGCTCCCCCGTGGGATCGCGCCCGGGTTCGCCTCCCGCATCACCCCCCGGCTCACCGCGTGCGAGGCCCGGGGCAGTGCGGCCCGCGGGGCCCGTGGTGGGGCAGTCCGCGCTGGAGCGGATGCCCAAGGAAGTGAAGAACGTCATCGGGTCACACCTTGACAAGAAGTCGCTCGCGGGCCTGAGGGCGACGTCGAGCACGATGGCCAGGACGGTGACGCCGCTGCCCGCGGGGCGTGCCGCGACGACGGTGAAGGACGCGGCGAACGCGCGGATGAACGAGAACAAGCAGTTGCGGCGGGATTGGAAGGCGATGATCGCGGGTCAGCAGGCGACGGCGGCGACGCACCCGAACCGCGCGACGCGATTTGCGGCGGCAAGGCTGGCGATTCAGGACAAGATCGAGGATCAGAAGTTTGTCGGTGAGTTGAAGAAGGAACTGACGCCGCTGGCGAAGGTCGTGAAGAAGGCGGATGTGCAGAAGAAGAAGAACATGTGACCCGGCAAGGCGCTGAGCACCGGCATGTGGGGGCAAGACGATGATCGTGAAGGAATTTGACGCGTCGGGTCCGCCGACAGACAAGAGGCTGCGGGCCGGCTTTGACGCCGAGAAGCAGATGGCGTTTTACCTGCACCGCGCATTCTCCACCGATGCACGCGTGTACGTGCTGAATGGCGTGCGGATCGTCGACGCGGAGCAGCCGGAGCCGGACGGCAAGCCCGGGGCGGCACAGATCGACCAACTTGTGCTTCACCCGCACGGGGCGATCATCATCGAGAGCAAGTCAGTCGCTGGTTGCCTGGAGGTGCGGGACGACGGGCACGGCGCGGATGACTGGACGCGGGTTTCTGGCGGCAAGCGGGAGGGCATGCCATCGCCGATCCGGCAAGCGGGGCGCCAGGCAGAGTTCCTTCGGACGTTTCTGCAGCGGCACCGCGAGCAACTACGGGAGAAGGCGACCGGCCTGCAGGCCGCCGCACTGAAGGTCTTGCATGGGTCCGCCCAGTTTGGCTTCGCGCACATGCCGATCCAACTGTTCGTTGCGATCTCCGACAATGGCGTGCTGGATCGCGAGGGTGGATGGAAGGAGCCCGCACGCCCGTTCCTGACCTGGGTCGGCAAGGCGGACAATGTGGCGGAGATGATCCGCAAGGAAGTGACTCGGCACGGCGAGGCAATGACGTTTGCCAACGCGGTGCTTCGTGGCAAGGACGACGGCAAGTACGGCATTTGGGGGATGACGCCGGCGGAGATGAGCCGCACGGCGGACTTCCTGAAGGCGAACCACCAGTCGCGCGGTGAGGGACAAGTCGGCCAGCCCGAAACGTCGCCCGCGATCGGCGAGCCCGCGAGCCCTCCGTTGCCCGTGGCCCGGGCCAAGCCGCAGCCCGCCAACGGACCACCCCCACCCCTGCCGCCAAAGGCCGCGGACGTGGTAAGGCAGACCACGGCGCCGGCCACGGGGAAGAGCACCGGCAACCTGTGCGGCGCGACGTGCAAGGGCTGCGGCGGCGGATCGCTCGCGGCCCAGTGGGGCAAGTTTGGGTACTACTGGAAGTGCGCGGACTGCGGCGTGAACACCGCCATGCCGCCTGTGTGCTCTGTGTGTGGCGAAAAGGGCGCTCGCGGCACAGGGGTCAAAGTTCGCAAGGAGGGCGTGAAGTACTTCAGGTGCTGCCAGGGGTGCGGCCTTGAAGAGTGCATCTGGATCGAGGGGTTGAGGTAGGGGCACGTGGCTGTGCGCCGACGCCAAGGTGGGCGTGCCGCCCCCCTTGGCGAACCCCCCTGCTCGGAGTTCGGTTGAATCGGTGCGGTGCGGCAAGGAGCATCGATCGCCAGAGGAGCCGGCGATCAATGGCACGGCGGAGGAGACGAGGGCGAGCTGTGACGCCGGGCCGACATCAAGGTCCTACTGTGGTTCCGGAGGTCTGGGAGACCCAAGGGGGCACCCATGAAGCACGCAGTCAAATTCGCGATCCCGTCCCGTGACCTTGGAAGAGCTGACGTGATTTTTTCCGTAAAGCGTGGCGGCAGAAAACTCGGCGAACTGCACGTTTCGAAGGGCGCTCTTGTCTGGTTTCCACGCGATGCCAGCAAGGGACATAGGTTCTCGTGGGTGAGATTCGACCAGTGGGCAAAGACCAAGCAAACGCGTGAGAAACGTTGATCTGGGTGCCATTCGCCATTACCTCAGTTCCATGCGGAAACCTGTGCCACCCGATCAGTCGTCATTTGCGTCGTCTGCCGCGGCAGAGGCCCATGGGACCATCGCCTGGTAGCAAGCCTTGACCACTTGGGGGCTCAACACCGCGGGGCGGTCGCGCAGGTAGCCGAACACCTCCTTGGGGTTGGCGATGAAGACATCTGACGGTCTGGTCCGGGTCACATAGCGGCCCGGGAACAGCACCACTGCGCCGACGGAAACCTGGATGCCCGCTGCGGCGAGCCGATGCGAGACCCGGCGGGCGGCGGCGCTCACCTGACTCGCGGGATCGTCCTGGGACGCCCGCCCGTCGACCAGAATTCGGTCGCCGTCCGCGGTGATGGACGGCTTCACGCCGGGTCGCTTGCTGCGGACCTTTGTCTCAACGCAGAAGACCCCGGCGGGGCCGATGAGGACGTGATCGATGTTGCCGACGGGCACACCTTCCGGAGATGGAACGCTTAGATTGTGGAGAACGATGTAGCCGGAGGCTCCGAGTTCGGCGAGACAAGCCGCGACCACACGCTCGCCCTGGAGCCCAAGAATGAGGCTGGGAATCTGGGCTTTCACGCGGCGGGCGGTCCAGTACAGGAAGAGGAGGACTGCGACCGAGACGAGGAGGCCGGTGCCAATGACAACGCGCGAATGCCCGATGAGCGGACTGAGGATTAGTCCCAGGGTGAAACCGCTCACCAGCCCCAGGGCGATGAGGGAGATCAGAACGCGCTTGAAGGCGCGGAGGGCCGCCTCCGCGAGCGCGTGAAAGACCCCGCCGCCAGGGAGAGAGGCAAGTCGGAGGCCGATGATCGGTGAGGTTCGGGTGGGTGGGGACATGGAGCGGATGTTACCGAGGCGGGGCGGTGCGGGATGGGCTTGGCCTCGCGGGGCCGCCCGGAGGCGCTGCGCGGTGCGCGAACGCGCCCGTGGCTCGCCGAGGACGCCGGATCAGGGCACCCGGCCACGCCCGCTCGCTGCTCGTCAAGGCGCCACAAACACATCACGGGCTACACAGGAGATGACTCTCCCCTCGTCATTTACTGCTATCGTCCATTGTCTCGCAGTGCTTATAATTATGGACCGCTTGTAGTTGCGTACGAGGACCTGATATTGCCGCCGCCCTCGTTCGTATTGTGGAGCCTCGCCCCCAGCAGCGACAACGTCTTCGAGCACCTCGGCTACCGGCCTGCTGGCCGCTACGTCAAGGATTGCTTCAATGCGATGGACAATCGTGGCGCCAGCACTGCTTTTTATCTGTAGTAATATGCTGACGACTCCAGACGTCAGTAACGTCCCGATGGCGATGCACCACCACATGTGTCGACGCCTGCGATTGCGCACCATGTGACTAGCCCCCGAGAGGATTACTTCGGCACCATGTGCCCGGTCGGGTATTCGAGAGTGGCTCTGGCCCCGCGGGTCGTCGGGGTCGCCGCGAACCCAACCCCGGCACCCATACTGACGGACCACTAGGAGGCGTCAGTTCGGCGGGCGTGACGCGAATTGCCAGCGGGAAAACATGACTGCTTCTGCTAACGTACCCCCGGGGTCGGCGGACGCCGTCCCCAGTGCGCCGACTCGGCAGCCGCGGCGAGCCGTCGGCGGCGGGCACGGGGTTGGGTCGGGCCGCGAGCATTCGGTTTCAGTGTACCGCGCCACCGGGGTGGGGTTGCTCGGCGGCCGCCGTTTGGCTGGGCGCGGCTCTGCGTGGCTCGGCGAAGACGCCGAACTACGGAACCCGGCGGCTACCTGCCGTTATTCCTGAGCTCGCGCTCAGGGCTCCCTGAGCGCTCGGGCTCCCTCACCCCCCCGCACTGCCCTCGCCGCCCGGCAGGGTCATGCTCCACGGGTTGAGGTACTCGTCGATGTCGGCCTTTGTGATCTTCTTGCCCTTCACGTCTTTCTGGCCCACGACGGTTTCGTAGGCGAGTTGCCGCACGGTCTTGCCCTGCTTGAAGGCGTCCTTGGCCAGCGCGGCGGAGGCGTCGTAGCCGATGACGGGCACGAGGCTGGTGCACATGGCCAGCGAGCCCTCGATGAGGCTCTTGCAACGCTCTTCATCCGGCGCGAGGTTCCGGAGGAGGTTGTCGTTGAACATGTGGAGGGCGCGGGCGAGGAGGTGCGCGGAGTCGAGGAGGTTGGCGGCCATCATGGGCATGGCGACGTTGAGGTCGAGGATGGAGCCCACGCCGCCGAACGCGCCGTAGGTGACTGCGGCGTCGTTGCCGATGACCTGGCAGGCGACCATGATGGCGGACTCGCAGATGACGGGGTTGACCTTGCCGGGCATGATGGAGGAGCCGGGCTGGACAGCGGGGAGGACGAGTTCGCCCACGCCGCAGCGGGGGCCGGAGCCCATCCAGCGGATGTCGTTGGCGATCTTGGAGAGAGAGACGGCGATGGTCTTGAGGATGCCGGAGGTTTCGACGTAGGCGTCCTTGGCGTGCTGGGCCTCGAAGTGGTTGACGGCTTCGCGGAAGTGGACGCCGGTGGTTCGGGTGAGGTCGGCGGCGACGAGGCGGCCGAAGTCCTCGTGGCAGTTGATGCCGGTGCCGACGGCGGTGCCGCCGATGGCGAGCTCTGAGAGGGTGTGGAGGGCGCGGTGGAGGCGTTCTTCGGCGTGGTGGAGCTGGGAGGCGAAGCCGGAGAACTCCTGGCCGAGGCGGATGGGTGTGGCGTCCTGGAGGTGGGTGCGGCCGATCTTGACGACGTTGTCCCAGGCCTTGGCGTGTGCGTCGAGCTGAGCGGCGACGGTCTGGACGGCTGGGAGGAGCGAGGACTGGATGAGGGATGCGGCGGCGATGTGCATCGCGGTGGGGAAGGTGTCGTTGGAGGACTGGCTCATGTTGACGTGGTCGTTTGGGTGGACGCCGCCGGCGGCGATGTAGGCCTTGTCCTTGGAGGACCCGATGGGCTGGTGTCGGCGGAGGCAGACGATGTTGGCGACGACCTCGTTGACGTTCATGTTGGTGGAGGTGCCCGAGCCGGTCTGGAAGATGTCGATGGGGAAGTGGGGCGCGAGCCCGCCGAAGGAGGCGAGCCCGTCCTCGATCTCGCGGCAGGCCTCGATGATGGAGGCGGCGCGCTGGTCGGAGAGGCGGTTGAGGCGGAGGTTGACGCGTGCGCAGGCGGCCTTGAGGACGGCGTAGGCGCGGATGATGGCGTCTGGGACGGTGCGGCCCGAGACCGGGAAGTTGAGGACGGCGCGCTGGGTCGAGGCGCCGTAGAGGACGTGGGCGGGAAGGGTCATCTCGCCCATGGTGTCTTTCTCGACTCGGGTGCTCGGGGCGGGGGCGCTCGAAGGCTGGCCGGGCGCGGGCTGGCCGGGCGCGGGCTGGTTGGCCGCGGGGCGGAGGGGTTTGCCGGCCGCGGAGGCGGGCTTGTGGGAGGGCTTGCCGGAGTGGTGGGAGGCGGACTTGGCGGTTGGCTTGGAGGTTGGTTTCGTCTTGGGCATGAGGGAGTGTAGAGTCGGCCCGCGATGGGTAGCGAGGTGGAGATGTCCGGGCTGTGGGAGCGGGCGCGGTGCGTGGACGTGCCGCGGCTGGCGGGGCTGTTGCTGCGCGGGGACGCGGCAGGGGCACGGCGGGGGCTGGAGGAGAGCGAGCGGCTGGTGCGGGCGCGGGCGGCGGGGCTGCCCAAGCCGGCGCTGAACGCGGACCTGCCGATCTGCGGGCGTTGGGAAGAGATCGCGGCGGCGGTGGCGGGGCACCCGGTGGTGGTGGTGTGCGGCGAGACGGGGAGCGGAAAGACTACGCAACTGCCGCAGATTTGTCTGAGGGCGGGCCGGGGCGCTCGTGGGATGATCGGTCACACGCAGCCGAGGCGGATCGCGGCGCGGAGCGTGGCGGCCCGGATCGGGGAGGAGTTGGGCGTCGGGCTTGGGGGCGTGGTGGGCGTGAAGGTGCGGTTCGGGGACCAGACCAGCGAGAAGACGGCGATCAAGCTGATGACCGACGGGATGCTGCTGGCGGAGACGGCGGGGGACCGCGAACTGCTCGCGTATGACACGATCATCATTGATGAGGCGCACGAGCGAAGCCTGAACGTCGACTTTCTGCTGGGGTACTTGCGGCGGCTGGTGTCGAGGAGGCCGGACCTGCGGGTGATCGTCACGAGTGCGACGATCGACCCCGGGCGGTTCGCGGCGTTCTTCGAGGAGGGACTGCGAGAGGCGGGGGCGGGGGCGGTTCCGGTCGTGAACGTCTCCGGGCGGACGTACCCGGTGCGGGTGAGGTACACGCAGAAGAAGGGTGCCGCGCCCGAAATGGTGGAGCCCGGCGCGGTGGCGGACGCGGTGGAAGAGGTGATCGGCGGGGGCGACGTGCTGGTCTTCTTGCCCGGGGAGAAGGAGATCAGGCAGTGCGAGCTGGAGTTGAGGCGGCGTGGGCTCGGGGCGGAGGTGCTGCCCTTGTACGCGAGGCTGACGAACGAGGAGCAGGATCGGGTGTTCCGCTGGAAGCTGGGGGGCCCGAAGCGGGTGGTGCTCGCGACGAACGTGGCGGAGACGTCGCTGACGGTGCCCGGGATTCGGGCTGTGGTGGACACGGGGCTGGCGCGGATCAGCCGGTATGACCCACTGGCGAAGGTGCAACGGTTGCCGGTGGAGCTGGTGTCTCGGGCGAGCGCGGATCAGCGCGCGGGGCGGTGCGGGAGGCTGGGCCCGGGCGAGTGCGTGAGGCTGTGGAGCGAAGAGGCGGCCGCGGAGCAGGAGGCTTTTACCGAGCCGGAGATCAGGCGGTCGAACCTCGCGAGCGTGATCCTGCAGATGCACGCGCTGGAGTTGGGAGAGGTGGAGCGGTTTCCGTTTCTGGACCCGCCGGAGGCGCGGGCGATCTCGGACGGGCTGGCGACGCTGTTTGAGCTGGGCGCGATCGATCGGCCTGGGGGCGAGGGGAAGATCACGGAGTTGGGGAGAAGGCTGGCGAGGCTGCCCCTGGAGCCGCGGGTCGGGCGGATGCTGCTGGCGGCCGGCGACGAGGGGTGCGTGGACGAGGTGCTGGTGCTGGCGGCTGGGCTGTCGGTGCAGGACCCGCGCGAGCGGCCCGGGGCGAGGGCCGAGGCAGCGGACGCGGCGCACCGGGTGTTTGAGAACCCGACGTCGGACTTCTTGACGCTGCTGAACCTGTGGGAGCAGTATCGGCACGAGGAGGAGCGGCTGGGGGAAGGGGCGCTGCGGGGCTGGTGCCGCGAGCACTTTGTGTCGGCGATTCGGATGCGGGAGTGGTCGCAGACGTGGTGGCAACTGCGCGAGGTGGCGGAGGAGATGGAACTGGGCGGGGGCGGGGGCACGCGCGGCGTGTCGGCCGAGGACCGCGTGCACCGCGCGCTGCTGACGGGGCTGATCGCGAACGTGTGCTGCAAGGACGAAGCACTGGGCGCGCACGAGTATCGGGGTTTCCGGGGCAACGTGGTGTCGCTCTTTCCGGGATCGGTGCTGTTCAAGAAGAACCCGCGGTGGGTGATGGCGGCGGAGGTGGTGGAGACCAGCCGTCTGTATGCGAGGACGCTGGCGCGGATCGAGCCGGCGTGGGTGGAGGAGCTCGCGGGGCACGTGATGCAGAGGCAGCTCAGCGACAAGCACTATGACGCGGAGCGTGGCGAGGCGTGCGTGTGGGAGCGGGTGAGCATGAACGGGGTGGTGGTGGTGCCCAGGCGGAAGACGAGCCTGTCGCCGCTGGACGCGAAGGGGGCGCGGGCGCTGTTCCTGAGAGAGGGGCTCGCGGAAGGGCGTTACGAGGGCGCCGGCGAGTTTTCGGCGCGGGCGCGCGGCGTGCTGTCGCACGCGGCGGCGGCGGAGGCGAGGCTGCGGAAGCGCGGGCTCGCGAAGCACGCAGGGGAGATCGCGGAGTGGATTGCGTCGCGGGTGCCCGAACATGTCGTCGACGGGGCGACGTTCGCGGCGTGGTGGAGCGGCGCGGCGGAGGCGGACCGGGATCGCGTGATGCTGCGTGATGCCGATGTAATGAAGCCCGGTGCGGCGTGGGACCCGGGGGCATACCCGGACCGCGTGACGATCGCGGAGGCCGAGGCGGGAGTGACATACCGCTTTGAACCGGGGAAGGAAGAAGACGGCGTCACGTTTCGTGTGGCACTCGAGGACGCGGGGCCGGCGATCGCGGAGCGGGCGGAGTGGCTGGTGCCCGGGATGCTGGAGGAGAAGGTGGCGGCGCTGGTGAGAGCCCTCGCGAAGCAGCACCGGTCGCGGCTCTCGGGCTCGGACGCGGAACTGGCGGCGGAGTTGGCGGGCGTGATGACGTTTGCGGAAGGGCCACTCCCCCACTGCCTTTCGGAAGCGCTGGAGGTGCTGCGCGGCGTGAAGTTGCCGAGCGAGGCGTGGCCCGTGAAGGGGCTGCCCGCGCACCTGCGGGCGCGGGTGGAGGTGGCGGACCGGGCGGGGCGCGAGGTGGCGAGCGGGCGAGACGTGGCGGAGGTGATGGAGCGGGTCCGGCCGCGGGCGGCGAAGGCGCGTGCGGCGCGAGACCGGGAGCGGTTTGAGCGGGCCGGCGTGCGCGAGTGGGACTTTGGGACCCTGCCCGAGCGGCTGGAGACGGACGAGGGCGCGGCATTCCCGGCGCTCGTGGACCTGGGGGAGGACGCGGGGCTGACGCTGGCGGCAGACCAGCGCACGGCGGCGGCGATGACGCTCCATGGCGTGCGACGGCTGCTCGCGATCTCCTGCGGCGAAGAGGTGCGGCACCGGCTCCTCGCGATGGCGGGCTGGGACGACATGGTGAAGTGGCATGGGGGCCTGGGCGATGCCAGGAAACTCGCCGAGGACCTGACGCTCGTGGTGTGCGAGCGGTGCTTCTTGTCCGCGCAGAGCGTGCCCAGAACCAGAGAGGAGTTTGAGTCGCGGCGCGAAGGGTGCTGGGGACGGCTCGCGCAGGCGACGATGGACGTGGCGGGCGTCGCGGCGGGGCTCCTGGAGCCTCGGCATCGCGTCGTGGCCAGGCTCGCGAGCGGGACGTCGCGCCACTGGGCGGCGTCGGTCGCGGACATGCGCGAGCAGGGCGCGTACCTCATGCCCAATGGGTTTCTCACGGCGCTGCCCTGGGAGAGGCTGCGCGAGTATCCGAGGTATGTGGGCGCGATGCGGGACCGGCTGCTGGGGCTGCGAGAGGATGGCTCGGGCGGGGATGGCCAGATCATGCAGCGAGTGACGCCGCACTGGAAGAACTTTACCGGGTGGGTCGCGCGAGAGATGGCCCGGCAGCGCGACGAGGCGGCCCGCGCGGGCGAAGAGGCCAAGTCGGGCAAGGGAGGCAAGGCCCCGCTGCCCGGCGCGAGGCGGGCGGCACCCAAGGTGAACGTGGAAGCGGGCGAGTGGGCGATGGCGCCTGGGAACCTCCCCAAGGGGATCGAGGCGTATCGCTGGGCGATCGAGGAATGCCGCGTGGGCCTGTTTGCGCCCGCCCGGGGAGGCGGCCCGACGGAGAAGGACCTCGAGCGGCTGTGGGGCGGGGCCGGAGACGCGTGAAGCAGGGAACGGGGCGGGGAGCCGGGCGTCCATACTCTCATGGCACGCGGGGCACGGACCCCGCACCGGAGTGTTCACATGCTCACACGCGTCTGGGCCGGCATTGGCACGGGGCTCTTGGTGATGGCGCTCGCGGGGGGAACCGCCGCGGCACAGCAGGGCGGCAAGGCGAAGCAGCCCACCACGCCCCCCAATCCAAGGAACGTGAGCCCGCTGAACCCGGAGGATCAGAAGCCCAAGGGCCCGCCCGAGGTCGGCCCCTATGTGAGGCTTGTGTCGCCCAAGAACCAGACGCTCTCGGTGCGTCTGGTCGTGAACAGCGACGCGCCGACGCAGAAGACGACCATCCGCGACCCGTTTACGGGGAAGTCCGTGGACATGCCAAGCGTCACGCCCTTTGAGTTTGAGACGCTGGCGGTCGTGTGGCCCCTGGTGCCCGGCACCGCGTCGAGCGAGCTGGACCTGACGGCGGTGCGGGGCGAGTTGAAGCTGAACGACGTGGTGGTGAGCGACTCGCCGCAGGTCCTGAAGGGCTATGCGGGTGGCACGCTGCTGGCGCGGTGGGACGCGGGGGCACGGGCGCAGCAGACCGTGTGCAGGCAGGTGGAGCTGCGCGTGGAGATCCCCATGCGGTGCTCACGGACGGAGTTTGACGAGCGGGGCGCGGCGGAGGTGGCGTGGCCCACCGGGCCCTGGCCCGCGGACGCGCAGTCTGTGATGAAGCCCCAGCTCTATCTGGAGACGTGGGTGGATGATGAAGGACGCGTGCGGGCGCTGGACGACAAGCCCCTGAAGGAACTGGTCGCGGGGTGGCTGAAGGACGCCGGGATCGGCGAGGCCAAGAGCGTGCCCCCGGTGCACCTGGCAAAGGTGATCACGGGGCGCGTGTGGGGCGCTGTGCAGCCCAGCGGCGAGGGGCTGAGCTTCAAACGCACGGGCGAGCTCGCGGGCGTGATCGTGCAACCCGCCGCCGAGACCCTGACCACCGGGCGGGGCAGCGAGCACGACATGGCGGTGGCGCTGGCGGCGGCGCTGCGCAGCACGGGCCTGCCCACCAGGCTCGTCGCGGGGTGGGATGTCTCCGACGGCGGCGACAAGTTCCTGAGCAACAAGAAGCAGAACAAGCTGCACACGTGGGTGGAGTTCTGCCTGTTTGACGAGGCGAAGAACACGGTGAACTGGGTGCCCGTGGACGTGGGGGCGATGCGAAGGTCGACGACCAAGCCACCGGCGCTGACGCGGACGTGGCGGTACTTCGGCACGCACCCGGACCTGGACGCGATCACCCCGTTTGCGCTGCACATGCACCCGCCGACAGACGTGATGAGTTATGGCTGGCCCGGGTTCTGGGGGTGGTTCGTGACGCCCAAGCCGCCGAAGGCGGCGGAGCAGGCGATCTCGTTTGTGGCGACGCAGACGCCGGTGAAGCCCGGGGACAGGAACAAGAAGAAGAAGGATGAGTGAGGGGGAGGGCTGGAGGAGGCGGAGCAGGGGACAGGGCCGGAAGTGAGTCGCCCTACGAGAACGCCAAAGAGCGCGACCGCGATCCTGACACCCGAGGGAGATGCCGATGGACGGAGAGAATGAGGCCGGGTGGCATCACCTCCACCGTGCCACCACCCGGCGTCTTCGACGGGTGGTGAGTTCACGAGCGGTGATCGGTTCCTCCACTCACCACCGAATCTCTCCGAGTCCACGCTCCCGGACAATCATCGAGCGTGTACCATGCTCTGATGGACTCCGGCAAGGCTGGTGAGGCCGCTCCGCTCCGCAAGCGGCTGCACCGCCGCGAGGTTGAACACGGCGTGCGGTTCATCACGTTCTCGTGCCAGCGTCGACTGCCGCTCTTGAAGAACCCCAAGATCGCGGACCTGTTCGCCGACTCCCTCGCCCGCGCGCGACGTCGCCACGGATTCGAGCTCTACGCCTGGGTCGCGATGCCCGAGCACGTGCACCTCCTTGTTCGCAAGCCAGATGACGCGCCGCTCGCGCCGGGCCTTGCCTCACTCAAGCAGGGCGTCGCCCAGAGCGTGCTGACGCGCTGGAGCAGGCTCCACGCTCCCATCCTCGACGAACTCCGCGCGGGGGACGGCGGCGCGCGCTTCTGGCAGGCGGGTGGCGGCTTTGATCGCAACATCCGCAACGACTCCGAGTTCTCCAGAGCCGTGCGCTACATCCACGAGAACCCTGTGAAGCGCGGCCTCGTCGAGCAGCCGGACGGGTGGGCGTGGTCGAGCGTGCGCTGGTGGATGGGTGTGCGCGGGGGTGAGATCGAGTGCGATCCGCCGCGGGGGCGCGGTTGGGAGACGTGGGAGGGGTTCGTTGAGCCACGGCCACAGGAGAGGCCTTGAGGCGTGCCTTCCTCCGGCGTGTGGCGTGCGGGCGTATGGGCGCCCCGAAGGCCAGTGCCTTGGTTCGACGCCGTTCACGGTGCCCTCGCGCCGCCGTACGTCGTCTCACCACCCGTCGAAGACGCCGGGTGGTGGCACCAGGCACCAGGCGGGTGCCCTTGTGGCCCAGCTTCGAGTGCCTTGCCCTCCCTCACTCCCCCTGCTGCCGGGGCCGGTTCCGGCCTTCGCGTGGGGCGCGGGCGGGTGTGTTTTCGGCTTCTTCGTCCTTTTCGTCCGGGCCGGGGCGGGGGAGCAGGGTGTCGGCGCACGCAAGGCGGTATGCGGTGACGGCGGCGCACGTCGAGGACTGGCGGAGATACTCCTCGATGGCGAGGTCGAGCTTGTCGTTCTGGGTG
>Ga0154020_10000722_pt1 | contig 40672 bp, 34 predicted proteins | sample Klosneuvirus_201_FD_109709 | JGI IMG/M metagenome (GOLD analysis project Ga0154020, IMG submission 109709) | Active sludge microbial communities from wastewater, Klosterneuburg, Austria - Klosneuvirus_20160825_MG | ecosystem: Engineered > WWTP > Aerobic digester > Activated sludge | place... | reverse complement strand
CCGTTGGCGCGGCCACGACTGTGGAGAGCGCCGTGGCAGCAGGTGGCGCGGTTGCAGCGGCGGAACCCTCCTGGGCCACGGCCGGGACCGTCACTGCCAGAACCGTCACCAGACACAACCCACGCATGAACACCGCCACGGGACCCCAGGGGCCCCCCAAGACCGGGCATTGTGGACGTGGTGTGGGGCGCCCCGTCAACAAAATGACCGGAGCCATTGTCCTACATGGCGGCTTTGTGGGCGGGGACGGCCCGGGGGTATGACGCCCACGGCCCAGGGGGCGGCCTTGGGAGGTGTCAGACGCATGGCAAGCCACCAGAAGCTCAAGGGAGCCATTGAAGCGTTTGAGTCCGGCGCGCTCAGGAAGGCGGCCGGCAAGACGCCTGAGGTGCTGCTGCCCAGGCAGACCACCAGCGGCGTGGATGTTGAGGTGGTCCACCAGCCGGATCCGGACGCGGTGGCCGACAGTCCTTTTTTGCAGGACGTGGGTTTTCCCGGCGAGCCGCCGTTCACCCGCGGCATCCACCCCACCATGTACCGGTCCAAGCTGTGGACCATGCGGCAGTACGCGGGCTTTGGCACCGCCGAAGAATCCAACGCGCGCTACCGCTACCTGCTGTCCCAGGGGCAGACCGGGTTGAGCGTGGCGTTTGACCTGCCCACGCAGATGGGCCTGGACCCGGATCATCCCCGGGCGCTGGGCGAAGTAGGGCGCGTGGGCGTGTCCATTGCCACCACGGGAGATGTGGAGACGCTGTTTGCGGACATTCCGCTGGGGGACGTGAGTGTCTCCATGACCATCAATGCCACGGCCACCACGTTGCTGGGGTTGGTGTGCAGCGTGGCGCAGGCGCGTGGCGTGCCGTGGACGGCCCTCAACGGCACCGTCCAGAATGACATCCTCAAGGAGTACATGGCGCGCGGGACGTACATCTATCCCCCGGAACCATCCCTGCGGCTGACCACGGACCTTTTTGCGTTTTGCGCGCGGGAGGTGCCCAACTGGAACACCATCTCCATCAGCGGCTACCACATCCGCGAAGCGGGCTGCACCGCGGCGCAGGAGCTGGCGTTCACGCTGGGTGACGGCGTGGCGTACGTGGACGCGGCGGTGAAGCGCGGCCTCAACGTGGATGACTTTGCGGGACGCCTGTCCTTCTTCTTCAACGTGCACAACAACTTTTTTGAAGAGGTGGCCAAGTTCCGCGCCGCGCGGCGCATGTGGGCGCGCATCATGCGGGAACGTTTCCACGCGCAGAACCCACGCAGCTGGATGTTGCGCTTCCACACACAAACCGCGGGCTCCACGTTGACCGCGCAGCAGGTGGACAACAACGTGGTGCGCGTGACCCTGCAGGCGTTGGCGGCCGTGCTTGGTGGGACCCAGAGCCTCCACACCAACTCCAAGGATGAAGCGCTGGGCCTGCCCACCGCGCAGAGCGCCACGCTGGCGTTGCGCACCCAACAGATCATTGGCCATGAAAGTGGCGTGGCAGACAGCGTGGACCCGTTGGCGGGCAGTTACCTGGTGGAGCAGATGACCAACGCGTTGGAAGCCCGCGCGGTGGCGTTGATGGACAAGGTGGACGCCATGGGCGGCATGGCGCGGGCCATTGAGCAGGGGTTCCCGCAGCAGCAGATCCAGGACGCGGCGTACCAGGCGCAGCTGGCCATTGAGCAGGGCAAGGCGGTGGTGGTGGGGGTGAACAGGTTTGCGGGGGAGGCGGTGGAGGTCAAACCGTTCAAGCTCAACCCCAACATGGAGCGTGGACGGGTGGAGGCCGTCCGGGCGTGGCGGGCCAAACGGGCTGCAGGAGCGGTGGACGCGGCGCTGGCGGCGCTCAAAGAGGGCGCCCAAGGGGAGGACAACGTCATGCCGCGCATCATTGCGGCACTGCGTGCCGGTGCCACGCTGGGGGAGGTCTCCGGGGTGTTTCGCTCGGTGTTTGGAGAGCACCGGGAGACGGTGGTGCTTTGAGGGCGGTGGTTGGGTAGATAGGGCGCCGGTCTTTGGCGTGGTGGAGGAGTGGTTCCAATGGTGAGCGTGTTGCTGCTGGTGGGATTGTTGAACGTGGCGCAAACCCCGTCGGAGACACCTGCGGAGGCCGGCGCAGCACCGCCGGAAGCGCCCGCGTCTGCTGCACCTTCTGAGGCGCCGGCAGCCGCTGCCCCTTCGGAGACGCCCACGTCCGCTGCTCCCGCCGAGGCGCCCGCGGCCGCTGTGCCGTCGGAGACGCCCGCGGCTGGTGTGTCGTCGGAGACGCCCGCATCTGCCGCGCCTGCCGAGACACCTGCGGCCGCTGCACCGGTGGCCCCGCCGCGGGAGAAGGCCGTGAAAAAGGCCGAGAAGCCCCGGCCACCGCGTGCCTGGTGGTCCACCTGGGGCATTGTGGCGGGGTTGGCCACCAGCGCCGTGGCTGCCGCCGTGTTTGTGGGGGGCGTGGCCACCCAGGTTGCTGCGTTCTACTTCTGGTACGACCAGACCAATGCGGACCGGCGTTATGACGAGCGCCAGTTTGCCACCTCCCGCGCACGTGCCGTGCAGTGGATTGCGTTGGGGTTGTTGGGCGGGGGCATTGCCGCGTTTTTTGGCGGTCTTGTTGGCGCCACCTACGCGTTTGGCCTGGGGAACCCGGACCCCAAGAGCGCCAAAGATTTGTGAGTTTTCCCGTCGCCACGTGGGACGGGCCAGCCAACGCCGCCCCACCTTGGGCCCTGGAGTAGAACATGCGCAAGGTTGCGGTGGTGGGTGGTGACGGCATTGGGCCGGAGGTCATGGCCCAGGCCACGCGCCTGCTGGAGGCGCTGGACAAGAAGCGGCCGCTGTCCCTCACGCTGGTGCAAAAGGACTGGGGTGCGGAGCGCTGGCTCAAAGAAAAAGTGGGGCTCCCCAAGGACGCGCTGGCCGAGTTGAAAGCGGAATATTCGGCGGTGTTGTTTGGCGCGCTGGGGGACCCGCGCATCCCGGACATGGCGCACGGCCGGGAGATCCTGCTGGGGATGCGGTTTGGCCTGGACCTCTACGTCAACATGCGCCCCGCGCAGCTGCTGCACCCCCGGCTCACGCCGCTGAAGGACCTCACCAGCCTGGACCTGATGATCCTGCGGGAGAACACCGAAGGGCTCTACGCAGGCGTGGGCGGAACCTTCAAAGAGGGCACGCCAGAAGAAGTGGCGCAGGACATGGAGGTCAACACGCGCCTGGGGGTGGAGCGCATCCAGCGTTACGCGTTTGATCTGGCGCGCCGCCGCCGCAAGAAAGTGTGCGTGGTGGACAAGAACAACGCGGTGCGTTTTGGCGGCAGCCTCTGGCAGCGCGTGTTCAAGCAGCTCAAGGCCGAATATTCCGACGTGGAGGCCACCCACCTGCTGGCGGATGTGGCGGCCATGGAGCTGGTGCGCAACCCCGCACGGTTTGATGTGATGGTGGCGGGCAACCTCATTGGGGACATCCTGACCGACCTGGGCGCGGCCATCATTGGCGGTCTGGGGGTGGCACCAAGCGCCAACCTCAACCCCGGCCAGGTGAGCCTGTATGAACCGGTGCACGGGAGCGCGCCGGACATTGCGGGCAAGGGACTGGCCAACCCGCTGGCGGCGTTCCTCACCGTGGGTTTGATGTTGGATGAGCTGGGCTACCCGGGACTTGGGCCGGCCATCCGGGACGGGGCCACCCAATGTGTTGCAGCGGGGAAGACCACGCGGGACCTGGGTGGTTCGCTGGGCACGGTGGCGGCGGCGGACGCGTTGCTGGAACACATCCTGGCGCGGGTCTGACGCATGACCCGCGTGCTGAGCGAGCTGGTGGACCTGCTCAAACTGGAACGGTTGGAAGCAGACCTGTTCCGTGGGCAGAGCCAGGACCTTGGATGGGGTCAGGTGTTTGGTGGCCAGGTGCTGGGGCAGGCGTTGTCTGCGGCGGGGCAGACGGTGGGCCCGGACCGGCATGTGCACTCCCTCCACGCGTATTTCCTGCGGCTGGGTGATGCGCACAAACCCATCATCTACACGGTGGACCGCATCCGTGACGGCGGGAGTTTTGCCACGCGCCGGGTGGTGGCGGTGCAGAACGGGCACCCCATCTTCAACATGAGCGCCTCCTTCCAGGTGGAGGAGCCCGGCTTTGACCACGCGGACACCATGCCCCAGGTGGCCGGGCCGGAAGGCCTGGAGTCTGACCTGGAGTTGTGGCGTCGGTATGCGGCGCGGCTGCCGGAGTCTGTCCGGAGCCGTGCCACGGCGGAGCGGCCCATTGAGCTCAAGCCGGTGGACCCCATTGATCCCTTCACGCCCAACCTGCGGCCGCCGGACCAGGCGGTGTGGATGCGCGCGGCGGGGCCGTTGGCGGATGACCCGGCGGTGCACCGCGCGTTGCTCACGTATTCGTCTGACTTCTCCTTTGTGACCACGGCGCTGCGGCCGCACGGCGCCACCTGGGTGGATCCCAACATGCAGGTGGCCAGCGTGGACCATGTGATGTGGTTCCACCGGCCATTCCGCATGGATGACTGGTTGCTGCACGTGATGCACAGCCCCACGGCCAGCGGGGCGCGCGGGCTGGTGCGTGGAAGCGTGTTCTCCCGGGATGGCCGCCTGGTGGCTTCCACAGCGCAGGAAGGGCTCATGCGCCGGCGGGCCGAAAAGAAGCGCGGCTGAACCACCCCGGATGCGCGGTGGGTGTCCCAGGGGGTATGGAGGTTGGCGGGGCGCCACACATGAACATTCTCGACGGGAAATCCCTGGCCAGGCACCTGGGCACCGCGGTGGTGGTGCTCCTGGGGTGTTGTGTGGTGGCCTTGGGGTTGGGGACCGGAGGTTTTTCCCTCCAGGACCTGCGGGAGATTTTTGGTGGCGGAGAAGAAGCCGCCACGTTGTGGGAGACGCGGGTCACGCGCGTGGTGCTGGGCGCGGTGTGTGGTGCGGCGCTGTCCATGTCCGGCGCGGCTTTGCAGGCGCTGCTGCGCAACCCCTTGGCAGACCCGTACGTGCTGGGCGTGTCCGGCGGCGCGGCGCTGGGGGGCACGCTGGCGGTGGGCGTGGCGTCATCCCTGGGGGGTGGGGAGGTGCTGGGGACGTTGGGCATCTGGTTGTTGCCCGCCGGGGCGTATGCCGGCGCGGTGGGCACGTTGCTGGTGTTGTGGCTGGCGGTGCGCGTGGCGCCGCAGCAACAGCCGGTGGCGGTGTTGCTCAGCGGGGTGGTGCTCAACGCGTGTTGCCTGGCGGCGGTGAGCGTGGTGCGGCTGTTGGTGCGCGCGGAGACCGCGCAAAGCCTCATGGGCTGGATGATGGGCAGCATTGGCAGTGAACGCTGGACGGTTGTGGCCAGCGCGGCGGCGTACACCGGGGCGGGCCTGGTGTGGCTGACGGTGCTGGCCGGGCCGCTGCATCTCATTGCGCAGGGAGACACGTTGGCCACGCGCCTGGGCGTGCGGGTCACGCGCGTGCGGGTGGCGGCGCTGCTGGCGGTGAGCCTCATGGTGGCCGGCGTGGTGAGCATCACCGGGATGATTGGTTTTGTGGGCTTGATGGTTCCACATGTGACGCGGATGGTGGTGGGGCCGGATGCGCGGGTGTTGTTGCCGGCCAGCGCATTGTGGGGTGCGGGCGCGCTGGTGCTGTTGGATGGCGTGACCCGCGCGCTGTTTCCGGTGTTTGGGACGGAGATTCCCGTGGGGGCCATCACGGCGTTGTTGGGCGGCCCGGGATTTTTGTGGTTGCTCAACCGCCACCTGCGGCAGGCGGTGGCGTCATGACCGCCACGTTGGCATTTGAGGACGCCACGCTGGTGCGCGGAACCAAAACGGTGCTGTCCAACGTCAACGCGGTGTTTGCACCGGGCAGCATCACCGCGGTGGTGGGCCCCAATGGCGCGGGGAAGACCACGCTGTTGCGCGCGTTGGCTGGCCTGGATGTTCCCACGCACGGCAGGGTGCTGTTGCGGGACCGGCCCATGACGTCATGGACCCCGGCGCTGCGCGCGCGTGAAGTGGCCAGCCTGGGTCAGGATGAACAACCGGATGGCGTGCTCACCGCGTTGGAGGTGAGCCTGTTGGGGCGCACGCCGCTGTTGGGGCCGTGGGGGTTGCCATCACCCACGGATGTTGCGCTGGCCCAGGACGCGCTGCGGGTCATGGACCTGGGGCACCTGGAGGCGCGGAGACTGCACAGCCTGTCCGGCGGAGAAAAGCAGCGCGTGTTGCTGGCGCGTGTGGCGTGCCAGGCGGCACCGGTGCTCATCCTGGATGAACCCACAGACGCGTTGGACCTCAACCACGCGCGCGCGGTGATGGAGTGGGTGGGTTCCCGTGCGCGTTTGGGGGACACGGTGGTGGTGGCCCTGCATGACCTGGCGTTGGCCGCGCGGTTTGCCAGCCACTGGGTGGTGCTGGGGCCGGGGCAGGTGTTGCACCAGGGCGTGTTGCCTCGCGCGCAGCTCAACATGGTGCTGCCGCAGGCGTTTGGTGCCGCGCTCAGCATTGAGGATGTCCGGGGGATTCCGGTGCTGGTGGCGCCGTGAGTGCAAAAACGGGCCTTTGGACGCGCCAGCCTTTGGGCTAAGCACCACCCCAGGCATGACGGGGGTGATCCATGACCACGGACGAAAACAGCAAGCCTGACCTGACGTCCTACATGACCGACCGCATGGTGCTGGACCGGTGCATGCGCATGTACCGCAACAACCAGTGGCGGCGGCTGCATGACTTCTGCCTCAAGGAGCCACGCGCCCACGCGTGGACGGTCCAGCGCATTGCCCGCACGCACAACGTCAACGGTGGAGACCTGCGTGTGGATGAGTTGTTTGCCCGCCTGGCGCAGAACCTGTCGCCGCGCGCACGCATTGACAGCGTGGTTCCCGGCCAGCCGGTGAGCCCGGATGACATCATTGAAGAAGTCCCGGATGACGCCGTGGAAGAGGTGGACCTGCGCTCCCTGGAGCTCCCGCTCCCCACGCCAGCAGCCCTGGCGCCCGTGGTGATGACGCCCGCCCCGGGACCGCCTCCCGCGGCGCTGCCGCCGCTGGAGATGCCAACGCGGCTGCCGGATGCCTTTGTGCTGGCGCGGGATGAGGGCGAATTTGTGTTGGCGGGCAGGGAGCTGCTGAATTTTGCGCGGCGGTTGAGCCCGGGCACGCAGGTGCCCATCATGGCGGTGGAGTTCCGCGAGGTTGCCGCCGAACTGGCGCGCGAAGGCGAGTTCAAGCTCCTGACGGAACTGTGTGGAGCGCTGCCCTCCCGCATCACCGCCAGCGCCATCTATGACCTGGGAGAGAAACTCCGCCTGGGATCCAACGTCCACGCCGCCGCGCTGCACCTGAAAAACGCACTCAAGGATGATTCTTCCCGCAGCGTGGTGAAGAACCTGGAAGTGGAAATTGTGAGCGCGGCACGCAAGGCCGTGGGCGTGTGACGCCGGGGGCGCCGCGGGAAAGGCTACCCGCGGGATTTTTTGCTGGCGCGCCCGCGTTTGACGCCCACCACGTAGGTCAACCAGCACTGGTCTGCCGGGCCGTGTTTGCGGCGGCGGTAGATGGGCTCGCCGTTGGCCGTGGTCTCGTCCTCCATCCAGTAGACCTCCACGGCGGAGAAGCCCGCGTCGGTGAGCAGCTCGGTCACTTCGGCCATGGTCCACATGCGCCAGTGGTAGGAGAACGCGCGTTTGAGGCGCGTGCCGTCCTTGAACTCAAAGTGGATGTAGAACTGCGTGTGGTGGGTGATGGGGTCGTAATATTCCTGCTCCCAGATGTAGGTGAAGCCGCGGCAGCGCCGGCGCTCCACGCGGTTGTCCTCCATGCACAGCGGGCCGCCCATCATGTCCAGGAGGAACACGCCATTGGTGTCCAGGTTGGCGTACGCGTGGCGGAAGTAGTCCCGCAGCACCTCCCGCTCCTTGAAGATCTGGAAGGAGAAGTTCTGTGCGGCCACCACGTCCACCGGTTGTTTTGCCTTGCTGCGAACATCCGCCTCCACCAGGTGGACGCGGGACTTCTGGTGCGGGCGCAGCTTGGAGACGTTGTGCAGGGCGCCCCAGGCCAGTGGCTCAGGGTCCAGGTCAATGCCCCAGGCCTCCTTGTCCGCGCCTTTTTCTGTCCAGTTGGCGCAGATGGCGGCAGTCCCACAGAAGTCCTCACGCAAGGTGCGCGGGTCCTTGCCAAACGCGTCTTTGTAGACGCGCCGCAGGATATGGATTTCATGTTCGGGGTCCTGCACGCTGTCCAGGTAGAGACGGTAACGGTCAGCATTGCGGGCGGTGATGACGGGTGGTTTGCGAGCCATGACGGTATCTGGTTCCTTCACTTGCTGGTGGGGACAACAAAAACGCCCAGGTCCACGGTGGGTGAACCTTCCGACGTGAAAAGTTCCTTGAGCGGGATGAACACGTTGAGCTTCACCGGGGTGCGGTAGATCTCCCGGTGCCCCTCATACAGCACCATGTACAGGTCCGGCATGAGTTCCCCCGGGGAGTCCCAGGAGGACGCATCTGAGAGGGAGAACAGCACCTCCACCACGCCGTTGCCTACAAAGTGGCCGTGGCCCAGGTGGTCATCCCGGATGGGGTCCAGGTCCCGCAACTCCACGCGGTGTTTCCCCTGGGGCAGGGGATTGCCGGTGACGGCTTCCACAAAACGCGCGCGGGCCCGGACAAAACGCGGCATGGCGTCAGGCCCCCGCCGGGAGGTTGCGCGCCGGCGCGCGCGGGCCAAACATGGGGTTCATGGACCGCGCCATCATCCACGTGGACATGGATGCCTTCTACGCATCAGTGGAGCAGCGGGACAACCCGTCTTTGCGGGGCAAGCCGGTCATTGTGGGGGGGCATCCAACCCGGGGCGTGGTGTTGGCGGCCTCCTACGAGGTGCGGCCCTTTGGTGTCCGCTCGGCCATGCCCATGTCCCGCGCGGTGAAGATGGCGCCGGCGGCCATTGTGGTGTCACCCCGTTTTGAAGCGTACGTGGAGGCCAGTGAGAAGGTCTTCTCCATCTTTGAAGCGTTCACCCCGCTCATTGAGCCGCTGAGCCTGGACGAGGCATTCCTGGACGTCAGCGCATCCCAGACGTTGTTTGGCGCGCCGGGGGACATGGCGCGGGAGATCCGGCGGCGCATCCGGGAGGAGACGGGGCTGCCGGCCTCCGCGGGGATCTCCGCCGTGAAGTTTGTGGCCAAGATCGCATCTGACCTGGGGAAGCCGGACGGGCAGAAGGAGGTTCCGCCGTCAGAGACGCTGGATTTCTTGTGGGCCTTGCCGGTGTGGCGGTTGTGGGGCGTGGGCGCCAAGACCGAAGCGCAGCTCAAGGTGTTGGGGCTCAACACGGTGGGGCAGGTGGCCAAGGCGGGGCTGCCGTTTCTCGAGGAGAAACTGGGCAGTTCTGGCGCGCACCTTCACGCGCTGTCCATGGGGCAGGATGACCGCACCGTGGTGGTGGACCGTGGCGCCAAGAGCATTGGCGCCGAGGACACCTTTGAAGAGGACCTCCACGGCGCGGAGATGTTGGAGCCCTACATCCATGCGCAGGCCCTGCGCGTGGGGCGCCGCCTGCGCCGCACCGCCATGGCCACGCGCGTGGTGCAACTCAAACTCAAGACGGCGGACTTCAAGCTCATCACCCGGCGCAAGACGCTGTTGGCCCCCACCGACGACGGGCAGACCATCTACGGCGTGGCGCGGGAGCTGCTGCACGCCAACGTGGGCCAGGCGGCCTACCGGCTCACCGGGGTGAGTGCACAGGACCTCCAGGACGGCGGCGCACAGCTCCCGCTGTTTGACCAGAAGGTGCGGCGCGCCAAACGGCTCAACGCCGCCATGGATGCCATCCAGACGCGTTTTGGACACACCGCGGTGACCACGGCGGACCTGGCGGGACGGTCAGACCGGGACGGTGATGAGCTGCGCCGCAAGGCGGGTGGGTCTGTGCTGGACCCCGGGGAGGATTGAAGCACACGTCAGGTGCTCTTGAGTGCGGCCTTCATGGCCACAAACTCCGGCGGCGTGGCGTCACGCGTGGGACGGAATCCCAAAAACTCCATCTTGCGCAGGTCCACCGTGATCTTGTGCTGCCGGTGCCGCAGCTCTGGATGGGACCGCAGGATGCGCAGCCCGGCATTGCTCTCCACGCGCGCCAGGAACCGCAACAGGCCACGCCCGTCGTAGCCCGCCAGCATGGCGAGTTTCACGCCGTCCTCGTCGGCATCCTCCTCATACTCCCGGGAGGCGTGCAGCATGCCCAGGGTGCCCACCAGCAGCGGGAGGATGGCCACCGGCCCGCCCGCCGCCCCCACCACGTCCTTGAGCACGCGCTGCTTGCGGTGCATGCGCACCACGTGGCGCTCGGTGTTGTGCACAACTTCATGCGCCAGCACGCCGGCCAGCTCATGTTCATCCTCCACCAGCGCCAGCAACGCCGTGGACACAAAGACGCGGCCGCCGCACAACGCAAACGCGTTGGGTTCGCCGCTTTGGTAGACGTAGAAGGCAAACGGCCCGGACGGTCTCCACCGTGCCGCCAGCAGGCGTTGGCCCACGGCGGTGACGTAGGGCTCCAGCGTTTCCACGCGGGTGGTTTCTGCCAGCACCTTCTGGGTCAGGCCGTCACACCACGCTTTGTGCGAAGCGGGCGCGGCCAGGGCCACCATCAACATCAACGCGGTCATGGGCCGCATGAAGCAAAGTCTGATCCCACACGTGGGCCACACCAGATTGTGGCCAAACGCCCCAGATGAAGGTTCTGAAACGTGGTGTTGACGACGGTGCGGTGTGTCAGCGCCCGCGGCGGGGTGTGGTCTTCTTCTTCGGCTTCTTGGTGGGCTTCTTGCTCTGCTTCTTCTTAGACGCGGTTTTCTTCTTTGCCTTGGTTTTTGCCGAAGCCGCGGCGGAACCTTCCACGCGCGCCAGGATGGCCTCCAGCTCTTCCTTCAACAGGATGAGCTCCGCCAGCTGGCCGGCGCGTTTGGCGGCGTGCTGCGGGACGTTGGCGCCACAATGTGGGCAACTCTGGGTGCCGGGATAGACGTGGTAGTGGCACGCCCAACACACGGCCATGGGTTCCACGGCGCGGCGGAATTGCCGGAACTCCTCTTGTGCGGTGGGCTTGGGTTCATCCGCCATGGTTCAGACTCCGCTGTTGAGGACGTGCAGCCGCGCGGCGCGTTTGGGTTGCGGGAGGTTCACCGCAGTCTCCACCAGCGGCGCGTTGAGTGGTTCTTCCACCAGCTCAAAGAGACCGTGGTCAAACGGTTCACCCGGTGCGGCCTGGACCTTCACCACACGTTCACGCAGGCCTTCCTGGGCCAGCTGCATGGCGCGGTAGTGGCAATACGGGTTGTTGCCGGGTTTCCCAAACAGCACGGTGGTGGTCCAGGTGCAGCCCGCGCGGCACACATCCGCGTAGTAACAGCTCTTGCAACGGCCCCACAGCTCGTTGGTGGAGCGGTCCCGGATGACGCGCAGGTTGGGAGACTCCTTGTAGATTTTTTCCAGCGTGAGGTCCCGGATGTTGCCGCCGCCGTATGGCTTGGTGGGCAGGGACGGGCAGCCCTTGATGGTGCCGTCTGCTTCAATGCCCAGCGTGTTGTGGCCCGCGTTGCAACCAAACCAGTGGCCTTCACCTTCCAGGCTTCCACGCCACAGGTGTTCGTAGGGGCCAAAATATCCAATGTTGTTTCCCGGCCGCATGTGCAGGCCGCGCTTGAGACCAGCGTGATAGAGGTCCGCCAGCTTGGGGTACAAATCCAGCAGGTGGTAGGGCTGAAGCAGCATGTCTGGATTGTCTGCCGCGTTGCCCATGGCCACGGTGAGCTGCACCTGCCAGAGCGAAGCGCCCGCATCAATGATGGTGTCCATGATCTCCGGCAGCTGCGGGACGGAGAGGCGGGAAATCTGCGTGTTGCACCCCACGGTGATGCCGTGTTTTTTCATGGTGCGCACGGTCCACAACGCGTTGTGGAAGCTGCCGGTGGTCCCGCGGATCAGATCGTGCGTTTCTTCCAGCCCATCCACACTCACGCTCACGCCCATGAGGCCCGCCTCGGCGGCGGCGGCAATCTTGTCCTCGGTGAGGTTCTTGCCGCCGGTGGTCATGGTGCATTCCATGCCTGCGTCGGTGATGGCCTTGATGAGCGTGAGCCAGTCTTTGCGCAGGTACGCTTCGCCGCCAATGATGGTCACCTCCCGGGTGCCCAGGCGCGCCATCTGCTGGATGAGGTCCAGGCACTCGTCCGTGGACAGCTCATCATCCCGGGCGGTGCCCGCGCGGCTGCCGCAGTGGTGGCAGGCCAGGTCACACTTGAGCGTGATTTCCCAGACCGCGTAGACCGGGTGCGGGTTGGCAAAGTCATCCTGGTTCACAATGCGCGTGGGCGTGTGCTGTTTGCGGGCCATGCGGTCCCCCGGGGCGGAACACTTGGGGCCACGCAGCTCCGGTTTTTCCGGCACCACGTGGCCCCAAGGGAGTTGAACGTTTGAAGCGGAAAATCAGCCGCGCACGTTGAGCATTTCCAACGCGTTCTCCAGGCGGCGCTTCACCTGCTTGGCGTCCTGCAGGGAGAGCTTGTCATCAAAGGAGCCGTTCTTGATGGAGCGGTCCACGCGGGACAGCAGGTTCTCCACGCCGGAGCGCAGCTCACCCAGCTGATCACGGATGACCACGCCATACATGGCCACCGGGCCGCCCACGCCGCCGCTGCCGGGGCGCGGAGCCGGGGTGTCCTTGGCCTTTTTGGCCATCTTGCCGCCGGGAACTTCCAGCTCGCCCATGGCCTTGTTGATCTGGCGCAGGGCCTCATTGGCGTCCTTGAGGTTGGTGCCCATGAGCTCACTGCGGCCCAGCGCGCCCTCAATCTGCTTCTTGAGGTTGGTCACACCCTTGCGGATGCTGGACAGGTCATCCCGCAGGATCACGCCGTACATGGGGCGAATGGTTCCGACGTCACGCCCGCCGGTGGTGCCGCTGGTGCCGCCAGTGTTTCCAGGCCTACGAACAGTGGTCATGAAGCTCTCCAAGATATTGCGGGCGTGTTCCCCCCGGTGTCCGGGCCCCGCGGTGAAAGGGTTTGTGGATCCAACGCGGCGCACGTTTGCGCTGGAGAATGACGTTGCGCAAGGGCGGGACCCGCACACAAACGCCGCTTACGCGACGCAGCAAGAACCTCAGTTTTTTGAGGGGGCCTAATCCACGCCCAGCGCGTCCCGCACGTCCAGGTGCCCGGCACGGCGGGCGGGCAGCAGGCTGGCCAGGGCGGCGGCGGCCACGGAGATGACAAACGCTTCCAGAACCGTGCGGGTGGGGAAGGTGAACGGCAGGCTCCACCCGGTGGATTGGAAGTTGATCACGGCGGTGAAGATGTACCCAAACGCGGCGCCAGCCACCGACGCCAGGATGGCCGCGCCCAGGCCCATGAGGCTGGCCTCCACCACCATGATGCGGTTGACCTGCGCGCGCAGCGCACCCACCGCGCGCAGCACGCCAATCTCCCGCGTGCGGTCCAGCACCGCGGCCAGCAGCGTGTTGACAATCCCCAGCAGGGCAATGAGCACCGCCACCAGCTGGATGGCGCCGGTGATGGCAAACGCGTTGTCCACCAACCCGCCCACGTACGCCCGGAACTGGCGGTTGGTGACCACCGAAAGTCCAAACTGTTTGCCCCAGCGCGCCGTCAACGTCTGACGGGTCTTTTCCAGGTCCGTGCCGGGACGCAGGTAGAGCTGGAACATGTCCACCAGCGTGTCCCCGTAGGCTTCCACGTAGGTGGTGCGGTCCATCATGGCAAAGCCCTGGTCTGACGTGAAATCCACCACCACCGCCACAATGGGAAACGCGCGGGGACCCTTGGGCGTGCCCAGCACCAGGTTGCCGCCGGCCTTGAGGTTCTTCTTGTGCGCCAGGTTCTCACTGATGGTGACCCCGCCCGCGTTGCGCAGCATGTCCGGCTGCAGCGTGGAAGGTCCGTCCCGGATGATGAGCTTGGCGCGCCCCAGGTATTCGGGGGTCTCCAGGGACAACACCTGGATGGTGAGGTCTTCATACGGCAGTTGCGCCATGCGCACGCGGAACACCTGTTCCACGCCGTCCACCTGTTCCAGGCCGTTTCCAATCTCGGCTTTGAGCGGGATGTTCTTCTGGTCCGCCAGCGCGTTTCCCGCCGCCAGGAACATGTCTGACGGGACACTGTTGACCAGCCAGCTGTCCATGGTGGTCTTGAAGCTGCCCACCAACGCGCCCACGCCAATGGAGAGCGCCAGGCCAAACATGAGCGCCACGGTGGTGACGCTGGCGCGGCCCAGGTCCCGGGTGAGGTTTCCACATGCCAGCTGGCCGGTGATGCTGCCCAGGGCCCGGGCCACCGGTTCGGCCACCTTGCGCAGGGTGGTCAACGTCAACGGGCCCCACAGCGCCACGCCCAGCAGGGACAAAAACGCGCTGAGGTAGCCAAACACCGGCACGCCCTGCACCGCCTCCAGGCCGCTCACCGGGAACGCGCCGGCGTACATGACCGCGCCCACGCTGGCCATGATGGCGGGGTGCCGCGGCGGCTTCACGCTGTGGGCCCGGCCCGCCAGCACCATGACGGGGGAAACCCCGGCGGCATCCCAGGCGGGACGTGCGGCGCCAATGACGCTGGTGACCACGCCCATGACAAATCCAATGGTCCCAAGCAGCGGGGACACGGTGGCGCCGTTGGGCTTGATCTCCACATACAGCGCGCTGATGGCGTCGGTGACGCTGGCCAGGGCAACCCTTGCCAGCACCGCGCCCAGCGCCACGCCCAAGGCACCACCCACCACGCCCAGCAGGGCGGCCTCGCCGGCAACCAGCCAGGTCACCCGGGCGCGCGGCATGCCCAAAGCACGCAGCGTGGCCAGCTCCCTGCGGCGCTGCAGCACCGCAATGGCCATGGTGTTGAACACCACAAAGATGCCCACCAGCAGCGCCACCGCGCTGGTCAGTTGCAGCGCGGTCTGGAGGGCAAAAACCATGTTGCCCACGCGTTTGCCGCGGTCCTTGGGGCGGTCCACGGTAGGCCCGTTGCCCGTGGCGGCGCGCACGCGGTCCCGGACCACGTCCACCGCGTGGCCTTTGGCAATCTCCAGGTCAATGCGGTCATACCGGCTGTCCTTGCCAAACGTGAGCTGTGCGGCGTCCATGCCCATGATGCCCACGCTGCCGCCAAATGCCTTGGCGGCACCGGTGGGTGCCAGCAGGCCAAACACTTCAAAATCCGTGGGGCCGCTGGCGGTGACCAGCTTGAGTTTGTCCCCCTTCTTGAGCTTGCGGGCCTGCGCGTAGGGGCCGGCCAGCAGGATGGCGTTGGGGCTGTTCAAAAACGCCATCTCGTCATCCACAATGGCCTTGCTGCCCTCTTTTTCGGCCAGGCCGCGAAAAGGGTCATGCCCCAGAAAATCAATCCCCAGCACCAGGATGCGGTCCCCGGTGTCCGGGTCCATCACGGTGTTCTCCAGCAACGGGGACGCGCTGGCCACGCCCTGGACGGTTCGCACGCTCTCCAGGACACTGTCCGGCAGGCCTGCTTCACCGCCGCTCACCTGCAGGTCAGACCCGCGGGAGACGCTCTCCACCATGTTGTTGAAGGCATCCAGCACGGCGCCGTTGAGGGCGGTGATGCCCACCACCGCGCTGACGCCAATACACACGCCCAGCAGCGTGAGCAGGGTGCGGCCCAGCGCCAGGCGCAGGTGACGGGCCGCAATCAGGCGCAGCAGGGCAACCATGGGTCACGTCTCGGTGGTGGCGGGGGTCTGTTGGAGGTCTGAAAGGATGAGCCCGTCCTTGATGGTGACCAGCCGGTCCGCCCGGCGGGACGCACTGGCGTCATGGGTGACCATGACAATGGCCACCTTGCGCTCATCACACGCGGTGCGCAGCAGCCCAAGGACCTCCGCACCACTTTTGCTGTCCAGGTTGCCGGTGGGCTCGTCTGCCAGGAGGATGGGCGGGTCTGTCACCAGGGCGCGGGCAATGGCCACGCGTTGTTGTTCCCCGCCGCTCATCTGGGAAGGGCGGTGGTGCCCGCGGTCCTTGAGCCCCACCTTGGCCAGCAATTCTTTGGCCTTGCCTTCCACGCTGGAGAGGGACTTCCCGGCCAGCAGCGCCGGCAGGCACACGTTCTCCACGGCAGAAAGTGTGGGCAGCAGGTTGAAGAACTGGAAGATGAAGCCAATGCGTTCACGCCGCAGGCGCGTGAGCGCGTTGTCATCCATGCGGGCCACCGCGTTGTTGTCCAGGATGACTTCCCCCCGGGACGGCCAGTCCAACGCGCCCAGCAGGTGCAGCAACGTGGATTTGCCGCTCCCGGACGGGCCCATGATGGCCACAAACTGACCCGGTGGGATGGAGAGGGAGACACCGCGCAGGGCGTGGACCGCGGCGTGGCCTTCGCCGTAGGTCCGGTGGACGTCCTTGAGTTCAATGATGGACATGACACACCTGGAAAAAGAGGACCCCGCAAGGTGACGCGCGGGGCGCAGCACCCTTACCACGGGTGGTCTTTTCTCCACGGTTTCATGCGCAAATGGTGCCAGACATTTGGGTCCCACGCCGGGCTGGACTAGGCTGTGGCCCTGCGCAACCCGTGCGCCCCTCCTGACGAGATCCATGGCCCACCTGCTCTTGCACCAGACGTGTGTGCGCCTCCTGGAAGGGGAGGACAACCTGCACCCCCTGGCGCAGGAGGCCCTCAAGCGCCGCCGCGCCCTGGCGTTTCTGGGGTGCACGCTGCCGGATCTTCCCAACTTCCACGGCCTGCCGGCGCAACTGCTGGGCACACTCATGGGCCGGGACACCGATCCAAACCCCTGGGCTGCGCGGTTCCACCATGACAAGCCCATGGCGTTTGGCCTGGAGCTGGTGCGCCGCCGTGACGGGGACCGGGCGTTGGGCCCGCTGGCGCGCCTGGCGCTGGGCATGGGGTATTTTTCGCACGCGGCGTTGGACACCGCGCTGCACCCCCTGACCCACCGTTTGTGCAACAAGGAATCCCACAACGGGGACAGCCCGCTGCGCAGCCACCGGCGCATTGAGAAATACCAGGCCATCCTGATGCACCCGCGCCTCACCGGGGTGCAGCTGGCGCAGGACGGGTTTGCGTGGGCCAACCTGGACCTCACAGACGCGGCGGATTTGGAGCGCGTGCTGGACGTGGTCAACCAGGCAAGCCAGGCCTCCCGCGGGGAAGCGCCCGCCACCCCGGAGTGGCACGGCTGGCTGGCGGGGCTGCGCCAGTACGCCCAGTGGGCACGCCGCCGCCTCCCGCAGGCCGAAGGCGGCTCCATGGACCTGGAGACCGCGCGCGCCCGCTACGTGACGGAGCCCAAATACGAAGACGCACTGCTGGCGGCGCAGACCCGCGCGGTGGCGTGGTGCAACCGCCTGGCGCTGGCGTTTGAGGGCGGTGACGTCAAGGACGGGGACCTCAAGCTGCTGGGCAACACGTTCAAGGAAGTGGACCTGGACACCGACAGTGACCTGTGCGCGGACCATGCGCTGGCGCTGGAAGTGGCGCACCAGCGGGACCACATCCACGTCTGGCTGGAACGCGCGCGTGCGCACAACCGTGCGGATCACAGCGCCATGGCGGGCCGTCCGCCGCCACCCATTCCCGTGGGGGGCCAACGGGACGGTGAACTCCACGCCGACCATGACGGAATCATGGACGGTGAACCCGACGGCGCACCTTTTGGCGGCCAGCTGGATGCCAAACCGGACGGGTTCCAGGAGCTGCACGTGGGTCAGGACTCTGCCCAAGGTGGCCCGGATGGGACGGATGAGGATGACCCGCTGCGCCCCAAGGGCCGGGCGCCACGTTGATAGACCACAGCCACGCACGCACGCGTTGCACAACAAGACCCGCGTGATGCAACCCTTGCGCATGGGCCGCCCCGTTGGTCCCGGAGGCAAAGGCAGGTTGCTTCGGCACGGCGCTGGCTTCAGGGAGACGCATCATGATGCGCCTGTTGTGGGTGGGTGTTCTGGGGTTGGTGTTGGCGGCCGCGCGGCCGGTGGTCATCAAACTGGGCACGGTGGCGCCGGATGGTTCCCCCTGGCAGCAACTGCTCAAGGAGATGAACCAGGAGTGGACCCGCATCAGCGGGGGTGCGGTGACCGTGCGGGTGTATCCCGGCGGGGTGCTGGGTGATGAGACAGATCTGGTCAAGAAGATGCGCATTGGCCAGCTGCACGCGGTGGCGTTGTCCGGCGCGGGCATGGAGCACCTGGAAGAGGCGGTGACCTGCCTGCAGCTCCCCCTCATGTTTGACAGCTATGAAGAGCTGGACTTTGTGCGGGACCGCGTGGCGCCGCTGCTGGAGGCGCGCATGGCCAAGAAGGGCTACGTGGTGCTCAACTGGTCTGATGCGGGTTGGGTCATGTTCTTCACCAAGACCGCAGCACAAAAACCGGATGACATCCGGCGCATGAAGCTGTTCACCTCCGCCACGGACAGCCGGACGCTGGAGCTCTACAAGGCCGCGGGGTTCAAGCCGGTGCCGCTGGCCACCACGGACATGCAAAGTGGCCTCACCACGGGGATGATTGACGCCTTTGACGTCCCGCCGCTGCTGGCGCTGCTCAACCAGTGGTTCCCCAGCGCGCCCAACATGGTGGACCTGAAATGGGCACCGCTGGTGGGTGCCACGGTGGTGACCACCAAGGTCTGGGAGACCATCCCCGCCGAGCAGCGCACGCCCATGGCGGCGGTGGCGCGTGAGCTGGGCATCAAATACCGCGCGCGCATCCGGCAGATGAGTGAAGAAGCGGTGGGGGCCATGCAAAAGCGCGGCCTCAACGTGGTCAAGCTGGATGACGCCGCCAAGGCCGCCTGGCGCAAGGAGGCAGAGACGGTGTGGCCCAAGTTGCGCGGCACGTTGTGCCCGGCGGATGTTTTTGATCAGGTCAAGAGCCTCCGGGACACGTTCCGCGCGCAGGCAGGCAAGGGCGGGTGATGGAGCCGGCCGCCGCAGCGATTGTGCCGCGCGAGGTGCCACCGTTGCACCACCGCGCGGAAAACCTGCTGGCCACCGTGTTGTTGGGGCTCATGGCGGTCCTGCCGCTCATTGAGATGGTGACCCGCCGGCTGCGCCACGAGGGGATCCCGGGCACCCCGCTGCTGGTGCAGCACCTGACCTTGTGCGTGGCGTTTGTGGGTGCCGCAGTGGCCGCGCGCGAGGAGCGCTTGTTGGCGCTGTCCACCGGAACGTTCCTGCCCGAACGCGCGCGTACGGTGGTCAAGGCGCTGACCGCCGCGGTGGCCGGGGCGGTGTGTGTGCTCTTCATGATGGCCAGCGTGGACCTCATCCAGGCCGAGCGGGAAGCGGGGGAGCTGGTGGCCCTGGGCATCCCGGTGTGGGCGGTGGTGGTGGTGATGCCGGTGTTCACGGCATTGGTGGGCGTGCGCCTGGTGATGCACGGTGGTGGCAACTGGAAGGTGCGCGCGTTGGTGGCGCTCCCCGCCGCGCTGGCGCTGGTGGGCTGGTTTGTGACGGGGGATGCCGCGCCGGATTGGCTGCGCGCCGTCCCGGTCATCACGGTGGGTGCGGTCATCCTGGTGGTGGCCACAGGGCTGGGGCTGCCCATGTTCACCGCGCTGGCGGGTCTGGCGTTGTTGTTCTTCTTCAAGGACGCAACGCCGCTGGCCAGCGTCCCGGTGGAGACCTACCGTCTCACGGCGTCCCCGCTGTTCCCGGCCATTCCGCTGTTCACCCTGGGCGGCTACCTGCTCTCCGCCGGTGGGGCCAGCGCGCGGCTGGTGGGCGTGTTCCAGGCCTGGTTTGGCTGGCTGCCCGGCGGTGCGGCGGTGGTGACCACGCTGGCGTTTGCGTTCTTCACCTCGTTCACCGGCGCGTCCGGGGTGACCATCCTTTCCATGGGCGGGCTGTTGATGCCGGTGTTGTTGCGCACGCACTTCCCCGAACGTTTCTCCCTGGGGCTGCTCACCACCTCCGGTTCCATTGGACTGCTCTTCCCGCCATCCCTGCCGGTCATCCTCTACGGGGTGAGCGCGCAGGTGCCCATGGACAAACTGTTTGTGGGCGGTCTGGTCCCGGGCCTGCTGTTGGTGGGCGCGGTGGCCGCCTACGGCGTGGTCACCGGCGTGCGCATCAAACACGAGCGGCCCAGGTTCAATGGAAAACAGGCGTTGCGCGCGGCCTGGGTGGCCAAGTGGGAGCTGTTGCTGCCGGTGGTGGTGCTGGCGGGGATCTTTGGCGGTTTTGCCACGCTGGTGGAGGCAGCAGCCATCACGGTGGCGTACGGCCTGGTGGTGGAGCTGGTCATCCAGCGTGATGCCACGTTCCGAAAAAACGCACCGCGCGCGCTGGTGGAATGCGCCACGCTGGTGGGCGGGGTGCTGCTCATCCTGGGCGTGGCCATGGGGTTCACCAACTACCTGTTGGATGCCCAGATCCCCATGCGCGGCCTGGCGTGGGTGCAGCAGCACGTGGAGAGCCGTTGGGTGTTCCTGCTCATCCTCAACCTGCTGCTCATTGTGGTGGGCGCAGCCATGGACATCTACAGCGCCATCCTGGTGGTGGTGCCGCTCATCACGCCCATGGGCGCGGCGTTTGGCATTGACCCGGTGCACCTGGGCATCATCTTTTTGGCCAACCTGGAGCTGGGCTACCTGGTTCCCCCCATGGGCGAGAACCTGTTTCTGAGCAGCTACCGGTTCAACCGGCCCATCACCGAAGTGTTCCGGGCCACCGCGCCCTTTGTGCTCATCATCCTGGCGGTGGTGCTGCTCATCACCTACGTGCCGGCCATGACGTTGACGTTGGTGGGCTGGTGGGAAGCCCGCGGCTGACGCCGGCACATCAATGGACGCCGCCTTCTTCTTCTGGAAGTGGCGGCCCGTCATAACTTCCCATGTTGGGCGCGTTGAGGCGGACCGGTTCCGGCTCATGGAGTTCCACGTCCTTGAGCAGCTCATCCACCAGGCCAAACAACATGCCGTTGTGGTGCGGGACGTATTTCTCCAGCGCGTGGGCGTTGGCGTCGGTGTTTTTCAAGAACGCCTCCATGGTGGGGGCATCCAGGCTGCGCGCAAACGCGCCGTAGCCCAGCTTCTGCAGGTAGCGCGCGTTGAGTTCCTGTTCGTACTGGCCCTCCAATGGCACGCTGAGCATGGGCACGTGCAGGTGCACCGCTTCACCCATGAGGGAATAGCCCCCACCGGCGATCACCGCGCGCGCGGTGCGCAGGTCATCCACAAATCCCGTCTCTGAAAACGCGCACAGCTTCACGTTGCCCTCCTGGCCGTCCCGTCCCATGCCGTAGAGACGGAACTGGAAGGGGAGTTTTTGCAGCGTGGGGATGAGCGTCTGGTTGGACGCCGCGGTCTGGTAGACCAGCACGTGCTGCCCCGGTTCCCGGCGCGCCTGGAGCACCTCCTGGCGCAGGATGGGCGGGATCAACGTGGTGCGCTCCTTGCGCACCGGCGGGAAGAAGAAGCTGGAGACCAGGTAGTGGTAGGCGCCGGGGAGTTTCATCTTCACGGCGGCCTTGGCCAGCAGGAAGGACAGGGCGCGGTCATCGGTCACAAAATCATCATGACGGCAGCGGTTGATGACCTGCATGTTGTCAATGGAGATGACCGGGATGCGGTGGTTGAGCCCGTAGAAAAACGCCCAGCTTTCAAAGTCGGAGATGACCACCTCCGGGGCAAAGCCGCTCTCGGCCACCTGGGCGTACGCCTCCACGTTACGCAGGACGCCACGGGGGGCTTCCTCCAGGTTGGAGAAGAAGCTGCGCAACATGTCCACCGCGTTGCCCTGGTAGCTCAGGTGCAGGCCGTGGATTTCCTGGATGGTGATGTTGGGCTTGTCCTTGAACCTTTCGGTGAGGAACTTGTGCGCGCGCCCGCTCACCACCACGCGCACGTGGTGTCCCGCCGCCAGCAGGTGGTCCAGCACCACGCGGCTTCGCGTGGCATGGCCCATTCCTTCACCCACCACCCCGTAGAGAATGTGCATGTCCAAAGACCTCCCGTGAAGCAGCCCGCCGCCATGGGAGGCTGTTGCCGGGGTCCACGTCAAGCGTTTGATGTTGGACCGGCGCGGCCCCTACAACGTGCACCACCATGAGTCCGTTGGCCCGCACCGGGGATCCGGCCACCTTGAAGCAGATGGCGCAGCGGGTGCCCGCTCCGGTGCACCGCGTGGTGCGCACGCTGGTGGATGCAGGTCACGCCGCAGTGGTGGTGGGTGGCGCGGTGCGGGACATGGTGCTGGAGGTGGTGCCGGGTGATTTTGACGTTGCCACATCCGCCACGCCAGAGGAGGTGATGGCGGTGTTCCCGCGCACCGTTCCCACCGGGCTGCAACACGGCACGGTGACCGTGGTGGAGCCGCACGTGGATGTGCGGCATGAAGCGGTGGAGGTGACCACGTTCCGCACCGAGGGCGGGTACCAGGACGGCCGCCGCCCGGACCATGTGGCGTTTGTGCGGGAGTTGGATGAGGACCTGTCCCGGCGGGACTTCACCATCAACGCCATGGCGCTGCATCTCCACCCCACGCCCACCCTGGCAGACCCGTTTGGCGGCGTGGCGGACCTTGAAGCGGGCTTGCTGCGCACCGTGGGGAACCCGGACGCGCGTTTTCAGGAGGATGGGCTGCGTGCGGTCCGGGCGGCGCGTTTTGCCGCGCAGCTCAACCTGCGCGCCGTGGATGGGCTGGAAGACGCCATGGCCCGCGCGCTGCCGGTGGTGCAAAAGGTGGCCGCCGAACGGTTCCTGCAGGAGCTGCGCAAGCTGTTTGAGAAAGCGCCGTCACCCTCGCTGGGGTTGCGCATGATGGCCCGCACGGGGCTGTTGGCGTGGATGACCCCGCAGGCGCCGGTGGACCTGCGCAGCCTGGACCGTCCAGACCAGGTGCCGTCCAAAGCGCCCGAAGCACGCTGGGCGGCGTGGTTGTGGGATGGCGGAAGAGACACCGCGCGCAAGACGCTGCAACGGCTCAAGGCCAGCGCGGCATTGCAGGAAGATGTGGGCGCGCTGTGTCAGGCGCCGCGTCCGGAGGCGCTTGCCGTGGCGACGGATGCGCAGCTGCGGCAATGGGTGCGCAAGGTGGGGCGCGCACGCGTGCCCTGGCTGGGCGCGCTGTGGGCCACCGAAGGGGGCAACGCCGTGGTGGAGCGCGTGGAGGCGGTGCTGGCGGCGGGGTACCTGGATGGGCCCCACCAGCTGGCGTTGGACGGGCATGCGTTGCAAGCGCTCACCGGTGCGCAGGGCAAGGCCCTGGGGGAACTCACCCGGGCTCTGCTGGCCACGCTGGACCAGACCCCAGAGCTCAACACGCCGGACGCGCTGGCCGCCCTGGCGCGGTCCTTGTGCCCATGACGCCGGTGACCCTCCCCACGACGGACGTGTGGGCCTCCCCGGACGGTGGTAGAGTGGACAGGTGACCGCCGACACCTTGCGCCTGGCCCTGTTGTCAAAGGGCAGCATGGTAAGCCGATACCGTCTGGGAAAACCGCTGGGACGGGGCGGCCACGGCGTGGTGTTTGAGGCGTTTGACACCCAGGACGCGGTGCACGTGGCCATCAAACTGTTGGAGGTGGAACTGGCCAATCCCGCCAGCCGCACGGCGCTGGACCGGTTTGCCATGGAGGTCAACGCCATCCGGCGGGTCCGCCATCCCAACGTGGTGCAGGTTTATGAATCCGGGCACATCAAGACCCAGCACCACGTGTTGGCGTTCTACACCATGGAGATCCTGGACGGGCGCCCGCTGGACAAGCTGGTGCGGGAAAAGGGGTCCATGCCTCCCGAGCAGGCCCTGTCGGTGGTTCGCCAGGCTGCGGCGGGCCTCCACCGGGCCCACGTGGAGAATGTGATCCACCGGGACGTCAAACCCGCAAACATCTTCCTCACCTCCCAGGGCCGCGCGGTGGTCATGGACTTTGGCGTGTGCAAGCTCAATGACCTGGCCACGGGCGTCACCCTGGTGGGTCAGGTGGTGGGCACGCCCCGCTACCTTGCGCCGGAGCAGCTGCTGGACGGAGCGGTGGACGCAAGGACGGATGTGTTTGCTCTGGGTGTCGTCCTTTTCTACCTGCTCACCGGCACGCACCTGCGGCCTGAGCCGGATCTCAAGACAGCATTCCAGGCCATCACCTCCAATGCGGATGTTCGCCGGGTGAAAGAGCACCGGCACATCCCCGAAGAACTCAAAGACGTGCTCACCACCGCGTTGTCCCTGCAACAGGACGCGCGCTTTGAGTCCGCACGCGCGTTGGGCGAAGCGCTGGAGGCGACGCAGTTGTTGCTGCACCATGAAGCTGTCACCACGGAACTGGTGCATGGCGGCGAGGACGGCGGCACCGGGCCAGCCGACGCGACCTCCCGGGACCTGTCCCTGCGGTCTGCTGGGTTGGTGGAAAGCCAACCTGGCGCCGGGGATGCGCAGGGTCCGGCCCTTCCACAGCACGCGCCAACCGCCAGCGCCGCGGTGGCGCCGCCCGCCCGCCCGCCGGTGCGCGTGAGCGCCACGGCGTCACCGGTGGTGCTGTTCTGCCCCCAGTGTGGCACGCGCTTGCGGCCGGACCAGGACCTGGCCCAACACCTGGAGCAATGTCCGGCGCCACTGGAGGCCAAAGCCGCGCCGCCGGCGTCTGAGACAGCCACCCGCACCGCGCCACCCCAAGCGGATTTTGCCAGGCCGGTGACCAGGGCGGGCCAGCCGCCCGCCGCGTTCTCCAAGCCGCCCACCGGCGGCGGGACACCTTCCGCGGCGCCACGGCCAGCCGCCGCTGCACCAGACTCCGAGGCGTTTGGAAAGCCGCGCTCCAGGGTTGTAGTGGTGATTCCACCGCCCGCACAGCCCGCAGCGCCGCCGCCGGACACGTTTGGCAGCCCGCGGTCCAAAGTTGTGGTCCACCCGCCGCCAGCGCCACCGGCCCCGCCCAGGGATGCGCCACCGGAAGCGCCGCTGGATGCTCCACGGGATGCGCCAGGCAGGGACTGGGACCTGGGCACACCTGGCGGGTTGCTGGGCGTGGTGGGCGCGTTGTGTCCGGACTGCGGCGCTGAGCTGGAGAACGCCGAAGAGCTTGGCCGGCACGCCCGGCTCTGCCCGGGACGTGCTTCCTCCAAGGCGTCCACGCCAGACCCGGGAGACAAGTGGCTCAATGAAGTCTCGGCAGTGAGCAACTCACTCCCGGCGCTGGTGGGGACCAGGTTGCTGGAAGACCCGCCGCCACCACTGGAGGAGGACCAAGTTCCGGACGACGCCCCGTTGGAGCTGGACCTCAGCGGCTCAGGGTCCAAGGCCCGCAACTGGACGGGGCGTGATGCGCGCGGCACCGGCGCCGCGGTGAACCAGCACGTATCCAACCTCTACACGGCGGCAAACCGCATCAAACAAACCGCGCTGCAGCGCAACGTGGGAACCGGGTTGGACCTCATGGCGCCGTTGAGCGCGCTGGTGCATGACCATGTGCTGGAGGCCACGCTGTTCTCCCAATGTCTCCAGGCGTTGATGTTTTGTGCGTCCCGGCTGGTGGACGCAGCACTGGCCCATGACTCCATCCAGGGGATGCCGCGGCGCCAGCCGGTGGCACGCCTGGAGGCGCGCCTGCAGGAGTTGACCAGTGGCAAGGTTTTTGAGGACCGGGAGCTGCAAAAGGTGGTGCGGGGGCAGCTGGAGGTTGCGCGCGGCCAGGAGCGCCAGATGGCCGAGGCCATGGCCGCACTGGAGGCGGGGATTGCCGTGCTGCGGGCGCAGCAGCCCCAGGTGCTGGCAGCCCTTGAAGTGGCCCACCGCAGGCCGCGCCAGGAGACCGAGGCGGCCGCAGTGGCCATGGTGAAACAGCTCCACGCCGCGTTGTTCCCAGGGTGACACGTTTTTTTTTCGGCGCGCCAGGTTCGGCCCCAACCCTTGGTTCAGCTGCTCATGATCTCCAAGACGGAGTCAAACACCAGGAACTCCAGCCTCTCATGGTCCGGCTCGGGGATGTCATGGAAGGTGAACGCCACGCGGTGCAACATGCCGTGGTGTTTGCTGGCCACCACGCGCGCATTGCCCCGGATGGGGGCGTCCTCTGGAAGCGTCAGCTCAAACGGCACGGGCGTTCCCGGCGCCACCGGGGCTTCCAGCACCACCGCAAAACCTCCGGCAGACACATCCAGGGTGTTGCCGCGCACCACCCCCGAGGAAAGCGTGAGCTCCAGCGGGAGGACCCGGGACACACGCAAGGCACGGCGCGGCATCTGCCCCGGCGTGATGAGCAGCTGCTGGGCGCCCAACAACATCCGCGCCAGCTCATCACGCATGGCCAGGTACAGGCCCATCTCCTCGCCACGCAGTTCTTTGTTGCGGGCCTTGGCGTGCCAACCATGGAAATCTTCCAGCCAGGCAATCAGGGACACGCCGCCACCTCCAACACGTTCTTTCTGCAACGTTCTTCTTCCGCGGGCCAACGCCGCGTCAAGGCACAATGTGTTCAGGGCGGCCGCACCGCGCCGGGAAGATCCAGGCAATGCGGGCAGCCGGCGCCGTCATCCGCCCGGGCAATGCCCTCTTCCACCCAACGGGCGTAGATGGGCGTGCCGCACGTGGGACAATCCATCAGCGCGCGGTGCTGTGGAAGGTTCTGTTCGCCCAGGGGGGTGAGCACGTAGACCGGCCCGTTGTGGTGGACGGCCCAGCCCTGGGCCACAAACGTGTCCATGCACGCGCGGCAAAAATCCGCGTGGCTCATCCAGGGAAAGTCCTGCCGCCACCCCGGCGTCCCGCATTGGCTGCACTGGGTGGCAATCTGACGGCGGGCCATGGGGCCATACTGCCCCCTTGGCAGGCCGCCCGCTACAACGCTACGCACCCCGGGTATGGGAAACGCCAACGCCTGTGTTGCCGGGGCGCGCATTGTGGCCATGCGGGAGCTGGTGGAACAACGCCACGGCCGCGCCGTGCTGGACCGGGCGTTGCGCACGCTGCCGGCCGAGGTGCGTGATGAATACCTCAACGCCACCGCCGTGAGCTGGGTGCGGGCCACCACCGACTATTCGGTGCATGACGCCGTGGCCGCGGCACTGGGACAGCCCGCCCAGGCGTTCCACCTGGCGTTGCTGCGCGAAGGTCTGGCGCGGTCCTTCAAGACGCTGTGGAAGGTGTTGCTCCGGCTCACCACGGACAATGCGCTCATTGCCCGCACGCCCACCATCTACAAACGCACGCGCAACACCGGGGAAATGCAGAGCCGCCTGTTGGCCCCCGGCCACGCGGTGCTGGAGCTGCGTCAATACCCCGGCATCACCGCGCGGGATGGCGCCGCGTTGGCCGCGGGGCTGGAGGTCGTGTTTTCCCTCACCGGACGCAACAACGCGCGGTCCAACGTGGTGATGGTGGAAGATGGCGCCAATTTTGAGATGTTGTGGGACACCTGACCCTTGACATGGTTGCATCCCGGCATCCACAAGCGCGCGCCCGTTGAACCACGCAACAGCAACGCAGGAGCCGCACCGCGCATGAACACCCCGCCGCCCGGAACTTCCGCCGCCACCCCGTCACCCGCCCCAACCTTCAACCCGGTGCCGGTGATTGCCGCCGAACTCTCCCTCCCGGCGTCCAGTGTTGCCGCCGTGGTGGAACTGTTGGCGGGCGGCGCCACCGTCCCGTTCATTGCCCGCTACCGCAAGGAGGCCACCGGCGGGCTGGATGAGGTCCAGATTCGCGCGGTGGAGGAGCGGCGCACGTACGTGGTGGAGCTGGAAACCCGGCGCGCGCAAATCCTGGAGGAGATTGGCAAGCAGGGAAAACTGACAGACGCATTGCGCAAGCAGATCCTGGCCGCGCCGCAAAAGCAGCAACTGGAGGACCTGTACCTTCCCTACAAGCCCAAGCGCCGCACCCGCGCCATGATTGCCCGGGAACGTGGCCTGGAGCCTCTTGCGTTGCGGCTGCTGGAACAGCCGTTGGACGGAAATCCTGACGAGGAAGCCGCGGCGCTGGTGGACCCCGCCAAGGAAGTTCCGGACGTCAAGACCGCGCTCGCCGGCGCGCGGGACATTGTGGCGGAGACCTGCGCGGAGAATGCGGATGTTCGCGCATACGCCCGCAACCTCTACATGCACGAAGGCGCGGTGACGGTGGAGAAGGCGCCGGACGTCAACGTCCCCACCAAGTTTGAGATGTACTACGGGTTCCGGGAACCCTGCGCCTCCATCCCGTCCCACCGGTTTCTGGCGGTGCGCCGCGGGGAAGTGGAGAACGTGCTGCGCGTGCGCCTGGAGGTTGACGAGGAGAAGGCGCAGGGCAGCCTCAAGGCGCTCATGAAGCGCAACCCCAAGAGCCCCTGGGCGGCACAGCTGGACCTGGCCGTGGCCGATGCGTGGAAGCGGCTTCTGGCGCCCAGCGTGGAGACGGACGTTCGCGTGGACCTCAAGATGCGCGCGGACCGTGAAGCGGTGGAGGTTTTTGCAGACAACCTCAAGGCGCTGTTGCTGGCCCCGCCGCTGGGAAGCCAGACGGTCATTGGGATTGACCCGGGGCAACGCACGGGCTGCAAGGTGGCGGTGGTGGAGTCCACCGGCAAGCTGTTGGAGCACACGGTGCTCTACCTGGTGCAGGGTGATGGAGCCATGCACAAGAGTGAAGCGTTGCTCATTGGGCTCATTGACCGGTTCCGTCCCAACGCCATTGCCGTGGGGAATGGCACGCACGGGCGGGAGACCGAAAGTTTTGTGCGTGACGTGCTCAAGAAGGTGGGCAAGGCCGGCATTTTTCCGGTGATGGTCAATGAGGCGGGCGCCAGCGTGTATTCAGCGTCAGACGTGGCGCGCGAGGAGTTCCCGGACCTGGACCTCACGGTGCGCGGTGCGATTTCCATTGCGCGCCGGCTGCAGGACCCGCTGTCCGAGCTGGTGAAGGTGGACCCCAAGGCCATTGGCGTGGGGCAATACCAGCATGACGTCTTTCAGCCGCTGTTGGGCCGCAAGCTGGATGAGGTGGTGGAGAGCTGCGTGAACAGCGTGGGGGTGGATGTGAACACCGCCAGCGCGTCACTGCTCAAGTATGTCTCCGGCATTGGTCCCTCGGTGGCCACGCGTCTGGTGGAACACCGCGCACAAAAGGGATTGTTTGAGACGCGCGCGCAACTCAAGGAGGTCTCTGGCCTGGGGCCGCGCACGTTTGAGCAGGCTGCGGGATTTTTGCGCATCCGCCAGGGGAAAAACCCGCTGGATGGCAGTGCCGTGCACCCGGAGCGTTACGCGCTGGTGGAGCGCATGGCCAAGGACCTTGGCGCCGAGGTTGCCGCGTTGGTGGGGAACGTCACGCTGGCGCAGAAGATTGAGTGGAAGAAGTACGTGGGTGAGGGCGTGGGCGAGCCCACGCTCAAGGACATTGTGGACGAGCTCAAGAAGCCCGGGCGGGACCCGCGCAGCGCGTTTGAGGCGCCGGCGTTCCGGGATGACGTGCGCACCATGGAAGACCTCAAGCCGGGCATGGTGTTGGAGGGCGTGGTCACCAACGTCACGGCGTTTGGCGCGTTTGTGGACGTGGGCGTGCACCAGGACGGCCTGGTCCACGTGTCCCAGCTCTCAGACAAGTTTGTGAAGGAAGCCAAGGATGTGGTGAAGGTGGGTGACCGCATCAAGGTGAAGGTGTTGGAAATTGACCTCACCCGCAAGCGCATCTCCATGACGGCCAAAAGCGGCGAAGGACCGTCCCAGGGCGCCTACGGCAAGCCGCGCGCGGACCAGGGCGGTCCGTCCGGCGGCAACCGCCCAGGTGGCAAGGGCCCCGGCGGTCCACCACAAAAGCCGCAAGGCAACGGCGCGGACTTTTCCAACAAGCCGTTTGCGCGCCTGCTCAAGTCCTGATCCCGCGCCGGTGAAGGTTTGCCGGGGACGCGGGAATGTTCAGCCAGAAGCAACTGCGCACGCCTGGTTCTGCGCCAGGTGGTCTGGGGACTCCCATGTTTGACTGGCTGAAGAGGATGTTGGGCACCACGCCACCGGCACCAGCGGCCACGCCGCGGGTGGCTTCCGGCCCAGGCACAGAACCACCGGCACAAACCACAGTGGGCTGCTGGATACGCATGACGTTGCCGGGCGTGGAGAACATGCCGGGATGGCCTGCGGGCGCCGCGTTTGTGGGTTTTACGTACCTGGACCCCCAGGTGGGCGTGTCCGCCAAGGGCGGCCCTGAGGGAATGCCCAACGTGGCGGACCAGCCCATCATGACCGTGCGGGATCCCCATGGGGTTGCGCTCACCGCGCAGGAAGTTGCCGCGCTCAAGCTGCCAGCGGTGCCAACCTGGCTGCAGCACTTTGGTCCACAACCTGACGCCAACGCTGCGTGGCGGAGCGACCCGCACCTGCAAGGCCGTTTTGCGCCAGGATTCCCAGACGACGTCCAGGTCATGGTCCACGACGGTGAGCCCCGACGGGTGAAACGCCAGGTGGAGTTGTGCTGGGTACGTCTTGTGGCCCAGGAGCCATCTCCTCGCCGGCTCCTCATCCAGAACAAAGACGCCACACCACTGTCCCCTCAACAGTTTGACGCCGCCGCCCAAGGTCGTGCGCTCTACCGTGGACGGCTTCTCAACACGCCAACCCAATTGCATGACGTCAAGGCAGGGGACGAACTCCTGCTGTTGTCTGGCGCCGGCGTGGGCCATCCGGTCATGGTCACCCCGGAATACCTCCAGCAGCGCCCGTTGTGGGGCATCCAACCCTGCAGCACGTGCGGCTTCTCCGAGGCGCTGGACCCACCGCTGGTGCTGGTGAAGACCCGCTTTCCGGACCTGAAGCCGGACGAGGCCATGGAACACTTCACCTCTTTTTGCCCACTGGGTTGCGGCGGGATGCAGTTGTTCAGCCTGGAACGTACGCAATGACGGCGTGATGCTGCCGCGTTGGGTCACCAGACCAGGAGGTGGTTGACGTGGGGCGGGTTGACGTCTGACGTCCCGCGCGCCATGGGTAGGCCATGGCCAGCGTCCAATCCCAGAAGTTTGTGGCGGCGTTCCAGGAAGCTTTCACCAAGGGAGGCAAACTTGCTTCCAAGGACCTGGAGCAGCTGCAGTCCCTGCGGCGTGGCCTGAGCAATGAGCGCGAGGCTGCCGCCGCCGACGGCATCCTGGGGATGCTCAAACATGACAAGGAGTTTGACGCGTTTGAAGTGGCCCCGGCGCGCAAGGCGCTGGGCGTGCTGCTGGGCGTGTCCACCGGCCGGCTGCCGGCGGATTTGGAGAAGGTGCTGCGCAACGCGGTGCCCGTCCCCAACGTGCTGGTGAAGGAATATGACCTGTCCTTTGACCTGAGCGGCCGCGGGCCCACGTTTGAGGCACGCGCCAAAATCACGTTGGAGAAGAAAGCGTCCGGCACCACGGTCCTGGAAGCGCATGATGACCGGCTCACCATTGCCAAGGTGCTGGTGGACGGCCGCGAGGTCCCCTTCAAGACCAAAGACAACCGGCTGTTTGTGGAAGCGCCGGGCGCAAAGACGTTGGACATCCAATATTCCGTCAAGCCCGTGGACAAGGATGATCCCAATGCGTACGGCCTCATCAAGGACAAATATTCGGGCCGCATGTGGACGTTGACCTGGCCGTACAACACCGGCGCGTTGTTCCCGTCCAACTCGCACCCGGCAGACGGCGTGACCTCCAAGGTCACCGTGCGCATTCCCCCCGGTGAAGAGGTCATTGGCACCGGCGAGGGGACCACCAACACGTTTGTGACCAAAAAAGAGGCGCCGGCGTATTCGGTGGCGTTCTACACCTCCAACCGTTTTGCCCACGGTCCGGGCATGTGCGCCTGCCACGGCATCACCGTAACGTCGCACGGGATTGGCAATGAGGTCCCCAAGGCGGTGCGCGAGGGATACACCAAGGCGGCCAAGGACAGCCTGGAGTTCTATGCGCAGTGGTTGGGCGCGTATGACTACGGCAAGACGCTCAAGCTGGTGGAGGCCGAAGGTGGCCTGGGCGGCATGGAGCACACGGGTGCCGTGGCCATCATGTTGGGCGCGGCGCGGGACCCCGAGGAGAGCCGTGAGGTGGCGGCGCATGAGACGGCGCACCATTGGTTCGGGGACAACATCCGCATCAAACACTGGGGTGACTTCTGGATGAGCGAGGGGTTCACCAACTACGCCACCTACCGCTTTTTGCGGAAGAACGACGGCGAGGAGAAGTTCCTCAAGCTGTTGGACGGCGCCAAGGCGGAGGTGACCAGTGCGTTGCGCAGCAACCCCCACGCGCTGAGCGCGCCGGAGCACACCGACGTCAACGAGATCTTTGACAGCGTGCCGTATGAGATGGGGCCGTGGATCCTGCGCATGATGGAAGTGAAGTTGGGGACCGAAAAGTTTGATGCGCTGCTCAAGGGCTGGTTTGTGGCCAAGCGTCAGACGGCGGTCTCCACCGAGGACTTCATCCAGTTTGCCAAGGAGAAGGCCGGCGTGGACTTCAAGGACTTCTTTGCGTCCTGGAACACCATCACCGCCGTCCCGGACCTGCGGCACACCACCGCCATCACCGGGAAAAAGGTGGCGGTGGACCTGGAGGTGAAGAACCACCTCCCCAAGGGAACCCAGATTCCGCTGCGCCTGGAAGGCGCGGATGGAAAGTCCAAGACGGTGATGGTGGACCCGGGCCGCGCGCAGAGTTTCAGCGCGGATTTTGAAGTGAAGAAGCTGAGCTGGGACCCGGAGCGCACGGTCCTGGCCAACATTCGCGCGGCCTGAAAAAGATCCGGTTGACGGCCAACGCACCGCGTCATATACCAATGACGCAGTGCGCTACGCCCATGTGGGGCGCGGCGGTTTGAACCATCCACATGAGAGGCCGGACATGAACGCGCAACGCAAGACACGCAAGACCCCCCGCGCAGGACGCAAGACCACGCGTGGCAAGACCACGTTCTTTTCGGCGCTGCCCGGGCGCGCCGCGCAGCTGGTGAAAGACGGTGAACAGGCCACGCTTCAACTGGTCAACACCGGCAAACACCAGGTGGAAGAGGCCGCGGCCCAGGTGACCGCGGGCTACCAGGAGCTCACCGCCAACGTGGCCCGCCAGGGGCGCAACGCCCGCAAGACGGTGGAGCAGCGCGGCAACGCCTGGATGTCCAGTTTCAAGGGCCAGGCAGACGTGCTGTTGGAAGGCGTGGACACCGTGCTGGACCGCGTGGGCCTGGTGCGCAAGAGCGTCCACCAGGCGGAACTGCGCCGGTTGCGCGCGCGCCTCAAGACGCCGGGCAAGGCCACGCGCAAGGCCGCGGCGCCCAAGGTGGCCGCACCGCAGCTGCACGCGGTGTGAGCTCAAGAAAACGTTGTGGTGCCAGAGGCCATGGCCGCCCTGTGTCCGGGGTTGCCGTGGCCTTGTGGTTTGCGGGTTGACCCAACGCGCCAGTTGCACCGCCAACCCTGGCGCCAAAGGCCAACCCATCCACCCAAACAGGGATGCCTGGGATGCACACCCGGCCGTATTGACCGCCATGTCAAACACGGAGGTTCCATGCGCGGGCGTCTTGTTGGGATTCTGTCGACGGTGTTGGTGTTGGGGTGTGGCGTGGACATGGAGGGGCAGGAGGCGCCATTGACTGGCACGTCAGGCGTCCCGGAGGACGTGGAGGTGGTGGAGGGGGAGGACGGCCTGGACGTCCCCCAGGATGATGATGACGTGCTGCCGCTGGAACTGGCGCAGGCATTGGTCTCTGCCACGTGCACCCAGGCGCGCGTGGAGGGAACGGGAGGCCAGGCGCTCAACGTGCGCGCGCAGGCCAGCCGCACCGCCAGCGTGGTGGGGACGTTGCCGTTGGGGGCTACGGTGACCGTGTTGTCCACCGCGGTGGGGGACACCGTGGACGGCGTGAACCTCTGGTACCGCGTGCAGCAGGGGACACTCAGCGGGTTTGCCAGCGCGCGCTACCTGGGATGCACCGCCAGCAACGCACCGCCGTGTGGACGGGTGCGCGTGACCGGAACGGATGGCGAAAACCTCAACGTGCGCGCCGCAGCTTCGGCCAGCGCCGCGGTGGTGGGCCTTTTGCCCGCGGATGACACCATTGCGGTGGTGAACACCGTGGAAGGCAGCAGCGTGGGCGGCGTGACCACGTGGCATGAGGTGGAACGCGGGACGCTGCGGGGCTTTGTGACCAGCCGCTACACCACCTGTGTTCCAACCGACCCAACGCCGCCACCGCCGGGGGGAACCTGCGGCGAAGGCCCAGTTCCCGCGTTGGGGGAGACCACCTGGCCCATGCCCAACCGCCGCAGCGTGGCGCAGCGGTACCGCAACCCAAGCAACTACCAGACGTGCGGCTTCCACACCGGCATAGACATTGGCGCGCGCATGAACGACCCCGTGCTGGCCATGGCGCCGGGCAAGGTCATCCACGTGGGACCCATGTGGTACAACGGGGCCACGTCAGGACGTGGGCCGCACGCCATCATCATCCAGCACGCGCCGCGCTTCTTTAGCACGTATGGACACAATGAGAGCGCGCTGGTGGCCGTGGGTGACTGCGTGACGGCGGGACAGCGCATCGCCAATGCGGGGACCCGTGGGTATTCCAGCGGGCCACACCTGCACTTTGAGATTGTCACCGGCGTGGACTTCACGGGGGACTGGCGCACGCCGTTCCGCAACGCGTGCCAGACCTACCGGGACCCGCTGGCGTACACGCGGCCGTGATGGTTTGCGCAGCGTAACCGCAGCAGGAACCGCCACGTATGGTAGACCACGGCCACGTGCGCCGGACGGGAGACCAACGTGGACATCATTGTGGTGGGCAACGGCGTAGCGGGCATCACGTGTGCCATGACCGCGCGGCAACGGGACCCCAAGGCGTCCATCACCGTGGTCAGCGGGGAGACGGACTATTTCTTCTCCCGCACCGCGTTGATGTACGCGTACCTGGACCGCATGGGCCGGCGTGAGCTGGAGCCCTTTGAGCGCAAGACCTGGGAGGCGCAGCGCATCAACCTGGTGCGGGACTGGGTGGTGGACCTGGACCACGCCGCGCGCACCGTGAAGCTGGCGGGTGGGAAGACCCAACACTTTGATCGGTTGGTCCTCGCGGTGGGCGCGCGGGCCCGCAAGCCGGCCTGGGCGGGGCTGGAGACCGTCAAAGACGGCGTGGTGAACTTTGTCTCCATGCAGGACCTGGATGCGTGTGAGCGGCTGACTCCTTCGACAAAACGCGCGGTGGTGGTGGGCGGCGGGCTTATTGGCATTGAACTGGTGGAATGCCTGCGCCACTTTGGCGTGGCGGTGACGTTCCTCATTCGTGAGCCGTACTACTGGCCCATGGCATTGGGCGCGGCGGAGGCGGCCATGGTGCAAGCGCACCTGCTCAAACACGGCGTGGACGTACGCACCGCAGATGAGGTCAAACAGGTCCACGCCGACGCGCAGGGCCGGGTGAGCGGCATCACCACCAGCAAGGGTGAACGCCTGGATGCGCAGATGTTGGGCGTGGCCATTGGCGTGGAGCCCAACGTGGAGCGGTTGCGCGCCTTCAAGGATGTTCCCGCGCTGGGCCGCGGCATCCAGGTGAATGACCGGTTTGAGACGTCACTGGCGGATGTTTTTGCCGTGGGGGACTGCGCGGAGATTGCGCTGGCGGACAAGCCGCTCATTGAGCTCATCTGGTACTCCGCAAAACGCCATGGGGCCCACGTGGCCGGAAACCTTTTTGGGGGCAACCTGGCCTACCGGCCACCCACGTTCTTCAACAGCTCCAAGTTTTTTGACATTGAGTTCACCACCGTGGGCCAGGTCCAGGACGCCGGGGATGGGGTGCAGTCCATCTATGGCCGCGTGGCGGGCAAGGACATCAGCCAGCGCCTGGTGCACAACACCAAGGGCGTGTTGGGCTTCAACATGTTGGGCAGCCGCTGGAACCATGAGGTGTTGTGCCGGTGGGTGGAGGAGCGGCGGTCTGCGCGCTTTTGCCTGGAGCACCTGGCGCAGGCCCAGTTTGACCACGAGTTTGGCCGTGCCGCCTTGGCCATCAGCCCCGCCATGCTGGATGGCCCCGCGGTGCACGCATGATTCAACCCACGCTGTTGGGAAAGCTGCACCATGACGTCACGCACCGCGGGGTGACCGCGTGGTTGTTGGCGGTGTTGATCACGGGCTTCTACCTGGTGTTGTGGTTCACCGAACATCTCCAGCCGGTGGCCGAAGCCGTGGGGCTGGGCAGCAAGTGGACGTTGTATTCCGCGGCGTACACCGTGGTGATGGTGGTGGCGGGGGGCTTTGTGGCGGTGAAGTACCGTCACAACCGCTACCAGCTGGTGCGCACCGCCAGCGTGGTGTTCTTCCAGGTGAGCTTTGGTTTTGCCATACCGCAGTTGCTCAAGTTCATGAGCGCGCCGGAGTACTACTTCAGCTACTTCTGGCCGCTGAAGATTGATTACTTCTACCCGTCCAACATCATCCAGCAGCCGTTGCCCCTGGTCATCTACAGCTTTGTGGGCGCGCTGGTGGTGGTCCCGGTGCTGGGCATCTTCTTTGGCAAGCGCTGGTACTGCAGCTGGGTGTGCGGTTGTGGTGGCCTGGCCAACACGTTTGGGGACCCCTGGCGGCAACTGTCCAGCAAGACATTGACGTCTTGGAAGATCGAAAAAGTGTCCATTCATTCCATGCTGGTCATCACGGTGTTCACCACCGCGGTGTCCATCCTTTCCGCGCTGCTCCCGCAGGACGTTGCGTTGGCGGAGACGGGTGCCAAGACCCGCGAGCTCTACCTGCTGGTGGTCACCGCCATCCTGGCCGGTGCATTGGGGACGGGGCTCTATCCGGTGGGTGGCACGCGCGTCTGGTGCCGCTTCTTCTGTCCCATGGCGGCGTTTCTGGGGCTCATCCAGAAGTTCGGGCGCTACCGCATACGCGTCAAGGAAGACATGTGCATCAGCTGCGGCATGTGCAGCACGTATTGTGAGATGGGCATTGACGTACGCGCGTACGCGCAGGCCAACCAGAGCTTCACCCGGGCCAGCTGTGTGGGCTGTGGCTTGTGCGCCGAAGTGTGCCCCCGTGGCGTGCTTCGCCTGGAGAACGTGTCCCGGCAGGACCCGCAACAGGTCAGCCGGCTGCCCATCATCCAGGAGGACTGGAAAGGCAGCGCGTCCTGCACGTCCTGCCGGCACTGAACGTTTGACGGGTGCGGCCCAGCGCGCGCTGTGGAAGAGTCCACGCCGTGAAAACGTCCACGTCATCCTTGGTGCTGCTCGTCTTGCTGCTGGCGGGCGCTGGGTGCCCCAAGAACGCCGCGCCGCTGCCGCCTCCCACGCCTCCGGCGCCCCTGGCCACCAGCTGGTCCATCTTCTCAGACGACTTCAAGTTCTCCTGCTCACCGCAGGTTGACGTCGGGTGTTCGGGCATCTTCCCGGTGCGCCGGCCGGACCCGCAGCGGCCGGTGCGCGTGGCGGTGCTGGAGTCCGGCGAAGATTCATTCCGCGCGCGCACGCGGCTGTTGGAAGAAGCCAAGACGTCCATTCGCATCCAGGCGCTCATCTTCCGCGGGGATGAGGCCGGTCTCCATTTTGCCGAGCTGTTGAAGCGCAAGAAGAAGCAAGGTGTTGACGTCAAAGTGGTGGTGGATGCGCTGTCCAACCTGGAGGAACACACCCAGTGGATGTACTTTGACCTCAAGCAGCACCACATTGAGGTGGAGGGCTATGAAACGCTCTACCTCAACTGGCTGGCGGCAGACCTCACGGCCAAAGACCCGCTGCGTCCCAACAAACGGTTCCATGACAAGATGTGGGTGGTGGACGGGGAGACCGGGCAGGGCCGCGCCATTGTGGGCGGGTTGAACGTGGCCAACGAATATTTCCGCCTGGACCCTACGCCCATCAACCGCTGGCGGGACCAGGACATCCTGGTGGAGGGGGTCCTGGTGGACGACGTCACCGCTGCGTTTGACCGCAACTACCAATACTTCAAATCACTCAAGGAGCGGCTGCCCAAGGTGTTCAACCCGGACAACAGCTGGAACCTCACGCGCGCCGTGTTGGACAGGGTTGGCAAGGCGAAACTCCCGGACTGGCGCAAGCCGGTCATCCAGGGCGTCATCCAGGAAACGCTGGCGGCGTCCAGTGTCCCGCAGGTCAAGGACGTGGCCGCGCGTTTTGTGCAAAGCCGGCCGCGCTTTGAAGAGGACTACATCAAGCAGGTCTATGACGTGATGATTGACCAGGCGTCTTCCCGCCTGTTGATTGCCAACGCGTATTTTGTTCCATCCAAGGACCTCTTGGAGCGGCTCAAAAACGCTGCCCGTCGAGGGGTCCACGTACGCATCATCACCAACAGCCCGGCCACCAATGACATTGCCCCGGTGGCGGCCATCTCCCGCCATCTCTACGCCAGGCTCCTTGACGTCAATGAAGAGCCGGGGATGGCCCAGCACGTGGCGCAGGGGAAGGGCCTGGAGGTCTGGGAGTGGGTGGGCCCGTCCATTGGCGAGGGAACGCTGCATGCCAAGTTTGCCGTGGCGGATGTGTCCCGGGTCATTGTGGGCTCCTACAACCTGGACCCGCGCAGTGAACGGCTCAACAGTGAAACCGCCATGGCCATTGACAGCGCGGACATTGCCAACGCGCTGGTGCAGCGGTTTGAGACGGTGGACCTCAAGAAGAGCCGGCGGGTGACCCTGCAGGAAGCGCGCGGCTACCACATCCCGGATGGGCTGGATGGCAAGTTTGAGCTGCTCTATTCACTGCCCCTCAAGCGTTGGTTGTAGCCCGAAAAAAACGTCCGGACCATGGCGTCAGCCGCAATACGTTCGGCGTTTCCGGGCGGCATTTCCCGTCGTCACGGAGGGTGCCTCAGGGCACGCGCGTTGCACACGCGGGTGCGCATGAAACCTGCACCAGCAGTGTTGGGCATTGTTGCCGCGGGCGCATGTGCAACCGCGCGCGCGGGGGTGGCGCCCCTGGTGGGCGGAAGCGTTGCGCCGGGCTTTGAGGACGTGCGCGCCACGTTTGAAAGCAACTTTGCGCAGCGCAATGAACTGGGTGCGGCGCTTGCCGTCTACCACCAGGGCGTGAAGGTGGTGGATGTGTGGGGCGGCTTTCTGGACAAGGACCGCCAGCGGCCGTGGCTGGAGGACTCCATGGTGGTGGTGTTCTCCACCACAAAAGGGCTTGCCGCAGTGACGCTGGCCATGGCGCACAGCAAGGGCTGGCTGGATTATGACGCACCGGTTGCCACCTATTGGCCAGAATTTGCGCAGCACGGGAAACAACACATCACGGTGCGCCAGCTGCTGGCGCATGAGGCGGGCCTTGTCACCTTGAAAGACGGCCTTGACGTGTCCGCCGTCATGGACCTGGATGCGGTGGCGTCGCAGTTGGCGCGCGAGGCACCGCAATGGACCCCGGGACAACGCCACGGGTACCACGCGTCCACCATTGGCCTGTACATCAATGAACTCATGCGGCGCGTGGACCCGAGCCACCGGACCATTGGGCAGGTCTTTGCGCAGGACGTGGCGGCGGTGTTGGGCGCGGAGTTCTACATTGGACTGCCGACGGAGATTCCGGATGCACGCCTTGCCACCATCCAGATGATCAGCCCCATGGGAGGCCTGACCAACCTGGGCAAGGTGCCGTTGGTGATGTGGCCCAAGTTGTTCAACCCCTGGTCCACGTTCAACGCATCCCTGGCCATTCCCACGGGGTACAACGCCAACCAGCGGGCATCCCTGGCAGTGGAGCTTGCCGCGGGCAACGGCGTGGGGACCGCACGGGGCGTGGCAGCGGTCTACAACCAGCTGGCCACTGGCGCTCCCACACTGGGAATATCGCAGGCCACCTTGGAGCAGTTGTACGCGGCGCCACCGCAAGCCGGCGGAGCACAGGATGCGGTGATGGGGATTGAGACGTACTTCTCGCTGGGGTTCTGGAAGCCGTCACCGGACGTGGAGTTTGGCAGCAGCCGGCGTGCGGTGGCGTCTGCGGGCGCAGGCGGCTCCTTTGCGTACGCGGACCCGGATGCGCTGGTGGCCTACGCGTACGTGATGAACCGCATGGACTACTACGTGAAGGATGACCCGCGGGAAGGCGCCCTGCGCGCCAGCGTCAAGCGGTGTGTCCAACAGCTCCAAAACCGCTGAAGTGTCAACGTTGATGCCCGGCCGTCACTCGGTTGCGGGCTGTGCGGCGGGCTCTTCGGGCGCGGCGGGCTTCTCCGCCTTTGGCGCGGGTGCAGGCGGCGGTTCTTCTTTTGCTGGTGCTGGTGCTGATGCTGGTGCGGGTGGTTCGGGTGCCGCTGCTTTCTCCTCGGGCGGTGGCTCCGGGGCTGCTTCGCGTACGGGTTTTTCAGCAGCGGGCTTTTCTGCCACCGGCGCGGCTTCAACAGCCGCGGGTTCCACGGGTGCTGGCTTGGCCACGGGCTCGGCGGCAACGGGCGGTGCTTCTGGCGGGGGGACCACGCCGGTTGGCTTGAGGGCGACATCCAACGCCACGTTGTCAGACGGGGTGACCTGGCGGGTTTCTTCGGCGTGGCCCTCCAGCGTGATGCGCAGCGTGCGGGCGGCTTCACCGCGCGGGACCACCAGGGAGGCGGGCGTGGTGCCGCGCTGGATGGGCCCGTCAAACACCGCGGCGCCCGCAGGGGTGCTGGTGACGGTGATGGTGACCAGGCGGCTGGCGTTGGGGTCCGGTGTACCGGCGGAAGGTGCGCCAGCGGCGGGCGCGGGACGGGCAGGTGCTG